>OHRD01000009.1_pt1 | contig 234895 bp, 206 predicted proteins | sample 1578371 | NCBI WGS metagenome assembly OHRD01 (sample SAMEA3879505, study PRJEB24766) | human gut metagenome | biome: human-associated habitat; feature: feces | place: USA | collected 1985/1987
TGGGTTTCACCCCTTGACCCTGACCAGGGGCGTGCCCCTGGACCTTTTGCTCGCTTCGCTCGGTGTTGGGGCACAACTCTGGCAGCTTTGCCCATTCCTAATTCCTCATTCCTAATTCCTCATTCCTCACTCCTCACTTTTTACACCTGTATTTAAACTTGACAAGTGTCTAAAAAAATGTTACTATACTATAGTAATAAAACTTATATGCAAATTCTCGGTCCTATCGGAAAGGAAATGATACTATGTCAAAATCTGTTGAGATCCAATCTCAGGATCTAACCAAAAGATACACCCTCGGCGAGGAGATCTTCAACTCCGTTTCCCATGGTGCAGGCGGTCTGCTATCCATTGCCGGCACTGCCGTTCTTATCGTTCTCGCTGCCATTTACTCCAACGCTTGGGGCGTTGTAAGCTCCGCTATTTTCGGAGCTTCTCTTATCATACTTTACACCATGTCGACCCTTTATCACGCTATCACCAATCCAAAAGCCAAAAAGTTTTTCAGAATAATGGATCACAACACCATTTTCTTCCTCATCGCAGGCACCTACACCCCTATCACCCTTGTGCCTTTGAGAGGTGCGTTTGGTTGGGTGCTTTTCGGAATCGTTTGGGGTGCGGCTATTCTTGGCATTGTGCTGAACTCCATTGACCTTGAAAAGTTCCGCAAGCCTTCTGTTGTATGCTATATCGCAATGGGCTGGGTAGTTATAATCGCTGTCAAGCCTATGATAGAAAAGGTTTATCCTCTGTCCTTGTGGTTTATTCTTATAGGCGGACTTTTCTACACTGTGGGCGTTATTTTCTATGTTAAAAAGAGCAAGAAATATTTTCACTCAATATGGCATTTGTTCACCATTGCGGGAAGTGTTTTCCACTACTTTGCGGTGCTTATGATGATAACACATGACTAAAAGATCATCCCGAGGGTTTGCGTCCTCGGGATTTTTCTGTTTAGAGAAAATATTTCTAAAATGAAATATATGGCGGTTTTTCTATTGCAAAAATGGCTGAAAAGTAGTATAATCATAATGATGTATTATATGTGACTGCACTGAAATTTTCACATGGGTGCGGTTTTGACATGAAAGGAGCATTTTATGCGTAGATCGGGTATTTTAATGCACATATCCTCTCTGCCTAACGATTATGGTATCGGCAAGCTTGGCAAGGAGGCTTATGCTTTTGTGGATTTTCTTGAAAAGGCTCACCAAAAATGTTGGCAGATACTTCCTATATCTCCTACAAGCTATGGTGATTCGCCATATCAGAGCTTTTCTGTTCACGCCGGAAATCCATACTTTATAGACCTTGAAGCTCTGGAAAAAGAGGGTTATCTGAAACCTGCGGAATACAAGGATATTGAGTGGGGCGATGACAAAGGGTCTGTTGACTACGGCAAGATATACGAGACCATTTTCAAGGTGCTTAAGACGGCACACAAGCGTTTTCGCAAGAAGCCTGAAAAGGCATACTCAAAATTCGTGGTGGAAAACAAAGACTGGATATACGATTACGCTTTGTTTATGTCACTGAAATTTGCCAACAAGGGCAAGGCTTGGTATGAATGGGACGAACCGCTGAAAATGTACAAGCCTAAGGCGATAAAAAGTGCTAGAAAAGAATATGCAAATGATATAGACTTCTGGTGCTTTGTGCAGTATAAATACTTCCAGCAGTGGAAAAAGCTAAAGGCTTATGCCAACGAAAAGGGCATCGAGATAATAGGCGATATTCCCATATATGTGGCATATGACAGTGTTGAGGTGTGGAGTACACCGCAGTATTTCAGCCTTGACAAGGAGAAAAAGCCTGTTGAGGTGGCAGGATGTCCACCTGATGCATTCACGGCAGACGGTCAGCTTTGGGGCAATCCTCTTTACAACTGGGAATACATAGCGAGAGATAAATTCCGCTGGTGGGTAGAGCGTATAAAGGCGGCTTCTGACACTTATGACGTGGTGAGAATAGACCATTTCAGGGGCTTTGAAAGCTATTACTGCATACCATACGGTGCAAAGAATGCCAAAAAGGGCAAGTGGAGAAAAGGTCCTGACATGAGGCTTTTCAAAGAAGTGAGAAAACAGCTTGGGGACGTGAAAATAATCGCAGAGGACTTGGGTTTTCTTACAAAGCACGTTGTAAAAATGCTCAATGCAAGCGGATATCCGGGCATGAAGGTGCTGGAGTTCGGCTTTGATTCTGACAACACAAATGGCTATCTGCCCCACAATTTTAAGACCACAAACAGCATTTGCTATACAGGTACGCACGATAACGAAACCATACTTGGCTGGATAAAGAGCTGTGACGAAAAGACCAGAAGCTACTGCAAGGACTATCTTGGAGTTACAAAAGACGAGTTCGTGCCTTGGGCAATGGTAAGACTTTGTTGGTCCAGCGTGTGTGATACAGCTATCGCACAAATGCAGGATATACTTTGCCTTGACGATAAAGCCAGAATGAATACACCGTCAACAGTGGGAGCAAACTGGAAGTGGAGATTGGAAAGCTTTGATAAGCTTGATAATACTTTGGCGGAGAGATTGGCGAAGATAACAGCGGTGTATGGCAGATAGAGCAAGGATGAATGAGGAATGAGGAATGAGGAGTGAGGAATGTGCATAGCTTATCAGAGTTGTGCACAAGCACCGAGCGTAGCGAGCAATAAAGCGCAGGCTCAAGCCCGACGCTAGAGGGCTTGTGGGGTCAAGGGGCAAAGCCCCTAGCGGAGTAAATTTCTTGTTCGACTTCGCTCACAAGAAATGGGCAGAGCTTCAATAGGCGTAAGCCTACAAGCGGTGCAGAGTAAAACTAAAAAGCACATGAAAGTTTGATACCAGATAAAAGTAATATCGGAGAATTAAATCTGCACCGCTTTTCTATCCCTTAGCGCAACGTAGATCCGCAAAGAGCGACAGCGATTTTGCGGCAGAAGAAAGTTGACCAAAACATTGTAGGGAAACGGCTCAATTTCTGTTTCACAGAAATGCGACGTCCCACTCGAAGTGACAAGGTTTGGATTTTCCAGAATTTGCGCAAAGCAACATTGTGCGGATAACACAAATGAGATTGCAGTCGAAACGGCGAGGGGTACGGGACGCCGATGGCGTCGTCCCATACAGGTGTGATAGGGTAGGTTTTAGTTCTATCCCATAATGTTGTTGCCGTGGGTTTGTTTCTTCGACGGGCAAACGATGTTCGCCAATACCATACGTTGTGCGGATAATAACAAAGTACAAAATGCAATAGAATACATAAAACACCAGAAAGGATAAAAAAACCAATGAACAAAGAACTGTTTTACAGCGAACTTAGTAAAGACCTGAAAAAGAAGTTTGGCACGAGCGTTGAAAAAGCTCTGCCTTGGCAGCTCCACGAAAGCCTGTCGGCTACTGTTATGGAGCTTATTGACAGCGATTGGGAGAACAGCAGAAAGGCTCACCTTGACAGCCGCAGAGCCTGCTATCTCTCTATGGAGTTCCTTATGGGCAGAGCCGTTTATAACAATCTCCTTTGCCTTGGTATCACTGACGAGGTGGACGAGCTTTTGAAGGCTCACGGCAGAAGTCTTAATGACCTTGAAGAAATAGAGGACGCTGCCCTCGGCAACGGTGGTCTTGGAAGACTTGCCGCTTGCTTCCTCGATTCCGCCGCCGCTCATGACCTGCCTTTGGACGGCTACGGAATAAGATACAAGTATGGCCTTTTCAAGCAGAAGATAGTTGACGGCTTCCAAAAGGAAGAAGCTGACAACTGGACTAAGTACGGCGACCCTTGGTCTAAGAGATGCGAAAATGACAAGGTAGTCGTTAAATACGGCGACCAGACTGTTTACGCTGTGCCTTATGATATGCCTGTTATCGGCTTTGGCACTAAAAACGTTGGCACACTCAGACTTTGGCAGGCTGAGAGCGTGGAGGATTTCGACTTCGCTCAGTTTGACTGCGGTAACTATGATGGTGCTGTAAAGGCTAAAAATGACGCTGAGAACATTTCTAAGGTGCTTTACCCTAACGATAACTGTGAAGAGGGCAAGATACTCAGACTTAAACAGGAATATTTCTTCTCCTCCGCTTCTGTGACGGATATTCTCAAAAAGCATTTGGCTAAGTTCGGCACTCTTGACAACCTTGGCGACTATATTACTATCCAGCTTAACGATACTCACCCTGTTATCGCTGTGCCTGAGCTTATAAGACAGCTTTGTGCTGAGCATAGCTATGACTTTGACAAGGCTTTTGAGATCGCTCACAAGGTCTTTAACTACACAAACCACACTATCATGGCTGAGGCTCTTGAAAAGTGGGATTGCAGACTTGTGGAAAAGGTAGTGCCTGAGGTCTACACATATATCCTTATGATAAACGAGCGTTTTATAAAGGATATGTACGCTCTCAAAAAGGACAGAGAGTATATCTCTAAGCTTTCTCCTGTTGGCGACGGCATGGTAAAAATGGCGTTTATGGCTATCTATGTTTCAAGCTATATAAACGGCGTTGCGGCTATCCACACTGAGATACTGAAAAAGGACGCTCTTAAGGATTGGTATGAGCTTTATCCTGAGAGTTTTCAGAACAAGACCAATGGTATCACACAAAGACGTTGGCTGGCACTTTGCAACCCTGAGCTTTCCGCACTTATCACAAAGCTTCTTGGCAATGCGGACTGGGTGAAAAACCTGGACGAGCTTAAAAAGCTTGAAAAATATGCTGATGATGAAGCTGTTCTTAACGAGTTCATGGCTGTTAAGGAGGCGCAGAAAAACCGCCTTGCCGCTTTTGTAAAGGAGCATGACGGTGTTGATATCGACCCGAACACTATTTTTGACATTCAGATCAAGCGTCTGCACGAATACAAGAGGCAATTCCTTAACGCTTTGTCTATACTTTACATTTACTATGGCATCAAGGACGGCTCTATAAAGGACTTCACACCGACAACATTTATTTTCGGTGCTAAGTCTGCACCGGGATACCGCAGAGCAAAGGCTATCATCAAGCTTATTGGCGAGATAAGCAAGCTTGTGAACGCTGACCCTGACACAAAGGATCTTATTAAGGTGGTTTTCGTACAGAACTACAACGTTTCCTATGCGGAAAAGCTTGTTACTGCGGCTGATGTTTCCGAGCAGATATCTACGGCAGGCACTGAAGCAAGCGGTACAGGCAACATGAAGCTCATGCTCAACGGTGCGGTCACACTTGGAACTTATGATGGAGCTAACGTTGAGATCGTTCAGGAGGCAGGCGAGGAGAACAACTACATCTTCGGTGCAAGAGTAGAGGAGCTGGCTGAGATAATGCCAAAGTATGACCCTAGGGAGATACTTTTCTCAAACGACAAGATAAAGCGTGTTCTCGACAAGCTTATTGACGGCAGTCTTTCAGACGGCGGCGTTCCGTCCAACGAGGAGGGCAGCTTCAAGGAGCTTTACAAGGCACTCACTGACGGTGCAAGCTGGCACGTTCCTGACCACTACTATGTTCTTGGCGACCTTGAAAGCTATGTTCAGGCAAAGCTCAAGGTCAACGCAGACTACAAGGACAAGCTTGCATTCGCTAAGAAGTGCTGGCTGAACATTGCAAATGCAGGAAAGTTCTCATCTGACAGAACTATCAAGGACTATGCAGAAAACATCTGGAAGATAGAGCCTGTTAAGCTGTAATTGGAAATCAAATTTCTATGCAAATTGAATTTGTTAAGGGTATCACACATGATTTTAAGCTTTTTATACACGAAAATGAACTTATCATAATATTAATTTGCGAAAATATGAACTAAAGCATTAATACACAAAGGACAGGCTCGTTTTTTGACGGGCTTGTCAGTTTTGATGTAAATATATTCAAGGGATAGATTTACATAAATGGCAGGAGGATAAATGTTAGACACCTTACTTAAAATAGACGGCGACATACTGTTATGGATACAGGACAACCTGCGTGCAGGGTGGCTCGACCCCATAATGAAGTTCATAACATATCTTGCAAACGGAGGTGCGTTATGGATAGGCATATGCGTTTTACTTCTCATACTGAAAAAGACTAGAACAACAGGCATCGTGTGTTCATGCTCCCTTGCGGTGACTTTTCTTATAAACAACATCATTCTCAAAAACATTATTGCCAGAACAAGACCTTACGAGGTGGTCGAGGGGCTTAACAGGATAATAGGGGCACAATCGGACTACTCGTTCCCGTCTGGACATTCGGGAGCTTCCTTTGCAGTGGCGGTGGTAATGTTCATGGAGATGCCGAAAAAATATGGCGTGCCTGCACTTATAGTGGCAACACTCATTGCGTTCTCACGGCTGTATGTTGGTGTACACTATCCATTCGACGTTATCGCAGGCGTTCTAACGGGAACGATTTATGCTGTTATCACAGTGGCAATATACAGAAAATTCTTCAAGGACAAGAAACATTCTGAAAAATAAAAGACATTTGACGGGCGGTTTTTGACCGCTCGTTTTTTTGTTGCTTTATCATCAAATTCTATTGAAAATCAAGTGGAAATATGCTATCATAGAGATAATAAATATGAAGGAGAAAATCTTATGAAAAAGGTGCTTAAGACTATTCTTATGGGTGCTGTGGCTTTCAGCCTTGCTATGGGAGTGGGCTGTGGGACTGGTGAAAACAGTAGTCTGGAAAAAGAAAGCTCAAAGGCTGAGGACAGTAGTTCACAGAATAAGCGCAGACAGCTTCGTGACAAGTCTGACTACGGAAAAGTGATAGCCCTCACTTTTGACGACGGCCCTAACACTGACACAACTCCCCTTGTGCTTGACAAGCTTGAAGAACACGGCATTGTGGCTTCGTTTTTCGTTATCGGAAACAACATCACAGACGAGAGTGCAGAGGTCATGAAGCGTGCTTACAACATGGGCTGTGACATTGAAAACCACTCTCAGAGCCACCCTGACATGACAAAAATGACCGCAGAGGAAATAAAGGCGGAGATAGACTTTACCTCTGACAAGGTGGAAGAGGCTGTTGGCGAACGTCCGCAGTTTTTCCGTCCGCCATATATTGCGGTGAACCAGACAATGTTTGACGTTATAGATATGCCGTTTATATGCGGATACGGTGCAGAGGACTATAACAATGCCATAGGCGTTGAGGAGCGTGTTGAAAAGGTGCTTGCACAGGCTAAGGACGGGGGAATTATCCTGCTTCACGATATGAACGGAAACGTTCAGACAGTTGAAGCCCTTGATAAGATAATCCCTGCCCTCAAAGAACAGGGCTACGAGTTCGTCACCATAACAGAGCTTTTCCACGCAAAGGGAGTTGCCATTGACCCTGACTCCGAGATAATCTACAGCTACGCTGAGCAGACAGAGATGTACGGCTAAAAATGACAAACAAAACCGCCTGAGAGAAATAGCTTCTCAGGCGGTGATTTTTTTATCAAGTAAATCGTGCCCCAGGCTGATCCTCTGGTGGGATAGGCGCTCCGCAATGAGGACATTCTGTACAGGTGTCTACGACATAGGTATAGCCGCAATATTCGCAGGCTTTTTCCTGAGCTGCGTCAGAACACGGCTTTGCTTTGGCATATTTTCTCGCCTTTGGATTTATACCTATCATAAGGCAGGCGTGCAGACACACAAATGCCAGAATGGCGATCGAAGTAAATAGTATAGTCCAATTCACTTTACTCTTCATTACGGTAGGCGTCAGGTCGTCAAATGATGTGCTGATAGCCGAGGACACTGTATAGCGTGTTCTCGCCGTGAGATTATTCTGCAGCTCGTCATTGAAGCTGTTCGTTACAGATTTTGTCAGAACATCATCTGTATCATTGCCCTGCATACCCTCCCAATACCAATCCTCAAAGCCGTCAGAGGAAGAATAGCCGTCAGGGGTAGAGTAAACTATGAGCCAATGGCTCTCGTCCGCAAAGTGGTTCACATACAGATCATAGGCATAATTTTCAAGATCTGAATAATTTCCCTGCCAATCGGAATTTTCCACTGTTATGACCGCAGGTGAGATACCGGTGCGGTTATAAAATGCCACCAGCGAGTTCCTAAGCTCTGCGGTGTTGCCAAGGACATTTGCTTTATCCTCCACAACTATTTTATAATCATAATTTTGGGGAAGCTTATGAGGGTGATGATAAGCCTCGGCAAACATAGAAAATGTGAATAAAATAAACGGCAGATAGAAAAGCAGCATAAGAAATCTCAAAGGACTTCTTTTTTCGGTTATGTCATAATCTGCATAGACATAGACAGGTCTGTGATGATCATAATATACATATCTTCTTGCGTCCGGAAAATAGGTGCTTCTTACGTGGCGTGAGCTTCTTCCTGAGCCTCCGTGTGATCCTCCTCCGTGAGAGCCGCCTCCCGATGAATGTGGCATTTATTATTTACCCCTTTCTTATTTTTTGGCAGCATCTGCGACAGGCTGTTCTGTTTCCACGTTATGTGGTCTGAGCGGCGCTCCGCAGTGTGGGCACTCATGACAAGTGCCGATAACATAGACATTTCCGCAGTATTCGCAGGTGTCCTCTTTTGCATCATTTGCACATTTCACTGCGCTTCGGTAAGCCTTTTTATTCGTGATAAGCGTCTGATATATCTCATAAGCCCCGATACCTGACAGGAGAAGTCCCCATATCACGAACAGCCACTCTACATGACCGTCCATAACGTTTGGCGTAGTTTCATCAAAAGCCGCTGCTATAGCAGAGCTGACATCATAACGGCTGTTGGCGGTAAGATATTTCTGCATATGATCTTTGAAATCGTCTGCTACATCTACAGTTATGATATTGTCGGTATCATCGCCCTGCATACCCTCCCAGTACCAATCGTTAAAATCAGGGTCGGGAGATGTAGGTTCAGAATAAACCACCAGCCAATGCTCCTCGTCGTCAAATTCCGTCACATACATATCATAGGCAAAGTCCTCTAGCTTTGAATAGCTTCCCTGCCAATCCTCGTTGTTCACTGTCATTACCTCAACAGGTATACCCGTTTCGTCATAGAAATCATCTATTGCGCTTTGCACCATATCGGCATCGTCAATTACCCCTGCACAGTCCACTATCTCACAGCTATAAGAAGGACTTGTATCCATTTTTTGTGGCTTATCATAGCACATGGCAAGAAGCATGATACCAAAGAGCAGGCTGACAGCACTGCCAAGTATACTGAAAAACTTACCTGAAGCGGTCCCCTTGCGAATATCATAGTCAGCATAGACATAGACAGGACGATAGTTCTCATAGTATACGTATCTTCTTGCCCCAGGAAAGCTTGTGTGCTTTATGTGTTTAGCACTCGACCCTCCCGAGCTTGATGAAGAGCTGGAAAAGCCTGAGCCACTGTGTGACCCTCCGCTGTGAGAGCCTCCCCCTGATGAATGTGGCATTTATTTTTTACCCCTTTCCCCTATACAAATCTATAGATCCATCAATACTGCACACGCTCGGCTGTGTAGCCGTCTTTTTCAAGCAGGTCGATTATTCCTCCCTCGCCTGCATAGTGTGCCGCACCAACAACATAGAACACGTTCTTGCCCTGAGACATAAGATCCTCGGCAGCTTTTGCCATGTTCTTGTTTCTGTCATAGAGCATTTGGTTATTATAATCCTCGGCGATCTTTTTGTCCTCCTCGGTATAGCCTGCAAGCTCCTCCTCGTTATCTTCCTCAAGGAAGGTTTCGATATCCCCAGACTTCCATGCGGTATAGAGGTCTTCAAGAGCCTGCTTTTGGCTCTCCTTGGTTTCACCCTCGTAGCTTCTGAACATAAGGTCATAGATATCGTCAGAGAAGTTTATGAGCATATTCAACTGGAAATCCACCGACTCAACTTCGTATATCTCCTTGCCGTCTGCGTGGGCAGTGGTAAGAAGGAAGTTATCAAGACACTTTTCCGTGTCAAAGTCTGAATCCTGAATAAGCAGGGTATCAAGAGTGCTTGAAACAGCCCATGGTCTGTAGACCTCCAGGGCGGAGATATCCATGCCCCAATAGCCGAGATATGTTTGCAGTGCTGAATATGCTTCCTCGGAAATATGCTGGCTGAGCTTTGTGTTATCATTATAAAGCATTTGCTTCATAAGATTTTTCATATACTCGCCGTCCTCGCTTGTGGAGGTTATATCGCACTCCACCGCAAGTATATCAGCATTGTTGTACGCATTCGTTACTGCCTCAGGGAGCGGATAGCACTCGTCTTTCAGTGCATGGAAAGAGCCGAGCATCACCATTGTGTTGCCCTCAGGTGAAGTCACTTTCCACATAGCAGGTGTGATACCGTTTGTCTTTGTATCGTCCGTTACCGCTGATGAACTGTCTGAAACACTGCTGTCAGGTGCAGAAGTGGCAGAAGCTGTACTGCTCGCCTCCCCTGTGGTGGTTGTATCAGCCGTTGTGTCGGCTGTTGTAGTTGTGGCTGCCTTTGAGCTGCTGTCGGTCTGTGAACTGTCAGGCACCTCTCCGCATGAGCAGAGAAGTGCGGTGCACATTGCAGCGACTGTAAAAAGGCTCAATGTTCTATGTATCTTTTTCATGGTTTTATCTCCTGTCTTCATAGTTGTATGTTTCAGTATATCACACATCAAAGAAATTTTCAAGTATGGTTACAATTTTGTAATAGTCAGGCTTTATTCTCTCTTATACGCTTTTCTATCGTTTCCATATCTATGCCGTATTGTTTAAGGATAGTCTGAGCGAAGCTGTTGTCACGGGGCATTCCACGGACTATCTTATACTTTCGCTCTCCTGTTTCATCATCTGCGTCGGCGACAATGCTTGCAAGCTTTGTTCTGAGCGTGCTGTCTTTATTAAGCTCCACGGTCTTGTATGCGATATCCACAAGATGTGTTGCAAAAACTCCTCTCACGCCCATTTTGCAGAATATCCTCAAAAGCTCGCAGGCGACCTCAACACACTCCCTTGGGGTTGTGCTTTGGATAGACTCGTTCATAAGAAGCAGGCTGTTTGCTGTGATAGTGTCGCTTATTTCACGGAACTCTTTTATCTCTGTGGTGAAACGGCTGGTGTCGATACCCGTTTTTTCCTCTTGCGGGAACTGAGTGTAGATATAGTCCACAAGGGATATCTCACAGTATGAAGCAGGCACATAAAGTCCTGTCTGCGCCATTATCTGACACAGACCGACCGCACGGAGAAATGTGGTCTTTCCGCCATTGTTTGCGCCCGTAAGCACATAAAAGCCCTCGCTGTCACCTCCCATGGTGATATCGTTTGTGACAACGGATTTTTTCTCCTTGTGGTCAAGATTATATATCCTGGCTTCACGGAAATAAACAGGGTCAAAGATATCCTTTATGACGGCTTTCCTCTCACCTGCAGGAAGAATTTTCGGACGGCACATTTTAAGCCCCTGATCTTCGCAGGCTTCTATCACAGCCACTGCGCCCATGTAGTATTCAAGCTGATAGTCTATATAGCGCATATCGGCAATGCCTGCTTTCTGATACTCAGCAAGCACCTTGTCTATCATTTTCACAAAAGTATCAGTAAGATCGCTAAGCTCGTCAAAAAGGGTCTTATCCACAGTATTGATAAGCTTATCGTCAGACACCTCGCTGTCATTATACTTTTTTCTGAGATTTTTCACAACAGACTTATCGTTGAACTTTGCCCCATGGTAAAGTATCCTGTCAACAAGGGACGGTTTTATATCGTAACGCTCTTTTGAAAGCTCTATAATGCCTGCTGAAACAGGAACTAGCCTTTCATCGAGGTTTATGGCGACTGTAACGCTTCGTATGCGGTCATAGAGTGCCTTTTTAAGCTTCTCTATCTCACCCTTCAGGGATATATAATGCTTGTCACCGTAATGCTCCTCAAAGAACGCAAAAAGCTTTTTTACGCCCTCTGAGCGTATCTTATCTTTCATTTTTCCATAAAAATCGTGCATTATCTCCATGCACTGTATGTAAGCGTCAAAACCGCTTATGGCATCATCAAGCTGTGAAAAGCTGTCGGGAGTAGTAAGATTATAGATGTTCTTTCTGTCATTTTCCACCATGACGTTTATCACCTTGCGTATGGTGGCAGACAATGACGGAAGCCTTATGAAATCATCAAGGATATCAAGGCGGTAGTTTATTACCTCCTCATCGTCGCAAACCTCACAAAAAAGCCTCATTACACGATACTGGTAATGGGGCGTGATAAAATCAGCCACCTTTTCAAGCTCCAGATTGTCAACAAACGCTCTGGGGAGCTTTTCAAGGGCGGCAGCTCTTTTTTTCATTGCGTTGTGCTTTTCCACAGAGGGATAAAGCAGGTCAGCCACAGGGGCTTTCATATCAAATTCGTCAAGTTTTGAAGCCATTTTCGTTTCCTCACTGGTCTTTGGCAAGGGCTTTCAGGTCTATTATTATGCCCACCTTTGCAAGAGCCTTTGACATAAGCTCCGCAGAAAGGGGGTAGATATCAGTTTTTCCGCACTCGTGGTCATACTCATATCTGAAAAACTGCACATAATTCTCCTGATGATCCTCAGACGTATAAACTTTTCCCATGATATATTTATTTTTTATGGCATAATAGTTCACAGGCTTGAGCCTGAGAATAGCTTTCGGGTCGGCAGACATTTCCGATGCGAGGGTATCAAAGCCCTCGTCGACGTAGTTTATTTTTCTGCACTTCATATCCTTTATTTTCTTTTTAAGAGGCGGCTCGCTCTGAGCCTGCTTCTTTTTGAACAGTGAAAACATTTTTACACACCAAGCCTCTCAAAAAGCTGTTTGCGGCAATCTTCTTCAAGCTTATCGTTTATAGGTGCGGGGATATACTTTTCGCCAAGCTTACGGCTCATGCAATATGAAATAACATAGTCGCTGACCTTTGGATTTTTAGACAGGAGCGGACCATGGAGATAGGTTGCGATAACGCTTTTTTCCATATAGCCCTCGGTACTGCTTTCAAACTCGTTGCCGTTGCCTGAAAGGACTTTTCCGAATGGGGACTTGACGTTGGTGGTCTGTCCGCCGTGGTTTTCAAAGCCTATGACCTTGTATTTTTCTCCGTCAAGCTGAGCTTCTATAACGATATTACCGATACATCTGCATCTTTTATCGGTAGACGCCACAGTATAGTAATCAAAAAGCCCCAGTCCAGGCACTTTCTCACCGTTTGAGTCCTTATAATACTGACCCATGAGCTGATAGCCGCCGCATATCATCAGGAAAAATGTTCCTGCCTTATAAGCTTCCATGATACTGTCCTTGCAGGAAACGAGGTCATCTGCAAGTATCTGCTGTTCAAAGTCAGCACCGCCGCCAAGATAGATGATATCATACTGGGTGAAATCAGTTTCCTTGTCACCAATAAGATGCTTTGAAACTTCCAGCTCTATGCCACGCATTTTGCAGCGGTATGAAAGCACTTCAACGTTGCCGCTGTCGCCATAGAGGTCAAGCATATTAGGATACATATGAAGAATTTTCAGCTTTTCCATTTTACTTTTCCTCCCCGTTTTCTTTCAGGCTCTTATATTTTTTTATTGCGGCTCTTGTCGGCTGGATAGCAGTATAATTGGCTATGGCGAACTTATCACCCTTTGTGGAGAAGAGTGACGCTGTTGCTTCGTCAAGATCAGGATAAACGAATATCTTGTCAGGGTCATAGCCTGAGCATTTTATTCTTATGGCGATATCATATGCTCTCGTACCAGAAGTCACAACTCTGTCAACATTATTGAACACGGAGAAATTTATATCCCATATCCATGAAACGTCATAGCCGTCTGCAAGGTTATCGTTAAGGACAAAAAGCAGTTCCTTTGAGCCGGCCTGCTCGTTCATCACACGCAGGGTCATATTTGCGCCAACAGGGTTTTTGGCAAGGTTCACAAGAAGGCTTGAGCCGTCAACCTCAAAGCGTTCAAGTCTGCCGTTATTCACCTCGAAATGCTCAAAAGTGTCATGCAATATAGCCTTATCAAAATTATAGAGCTTTGCGGCGGTATAGACAGCTGCCATGTTATACATATAATAGATACTGTTATGAGCGGTCTTATATGTTTCCCCGTCTGCTTCAAAGGACGGAACAGTCAGGTCAACGTTCTTTATCTCCACCTCAGGCTCGATATTGCCGAAACCACACTTTGGACAATGGAACTTGCCGATATGTGAATACTGATAATAGTCATAGACAAGCTCGGTATCGCAGAAAGGACAGAACTTGCCCTCGCCCACTTCATAAGGCTTATCCGTTGCGCCCTGATATCTGTCAACGCTGAAATAGTGGATATTTTTATTATTGGGGTTAGCAAGTCCAAGTCTTGCCACGTTTGGGTCATCGGCATTGAGAACAACATTGCCCTCGAATGTTTCAAGGAACTTTTTCACTTTGAGAATGAGTGTTTCCACCTCGCCGTTTCTGTCAAGCTGGTCACGGAAGAAATTCAGCAGAACGAGGGTCTGCAAATTGAGCTTTGAATAGACCACAGGAACGTGTGACTCGTCAGTTTCAAGCACGAGATAATCGGCGTGGACTCTTCCCCTCATATCGCAGTGATTGAGCAGGAGTGAGCATATTCCCGTATCAAGATTGTTACCCTCAGGGTTTGTGATTATCTTCTTTCCACCGCTTGCAAAAATGTGGCTGAGATAGTTTGTAACAGAGGTCTTGCCGTTGGTGCCTGTGACAGCAACGATAGGGCAATCCACCTTGAAAGCCTTCAGGCAGTCTTTATTTATAGTCCACAGCACAAGCCCAGGAAAGTTACCTGCGTCCCTGCCCAGCAGGTGCAGAGTTTTAACCATAAGCTTGCCGAAAATAATGGTGAAAGCGTTTTTTAAACTCATTTATGTATCTCCTATTAAAATAAAGTCGTATAAAATAATAATAGACCATAACGCCCATAATGTCAAGCATTTTAGACCTTTGCAAACAAAAAAAACACCGCACAAAGACGATAGGCTTCCATTGTGCGGTGTTGACTTCTATATGATTTTTGAGAGAAAATCTTTCAAACGCTGATTTTCAGGGTGTGCAAAGAACTCTGACGGCTTGTTCTGCTCGAGTATTTTTCCGTCTGCCATAAACAGAACTCTTGAAGCAACTTCCCTTGCAAAGCCCATTTCGTGGGTAACGACAACCATTGTCATGCCGTCGTTTGCAAGCTGTTTCATAAGCTCCAGCACCTCGCCCACCATTTCAGGGTCAAGTGCAGAAGTAGGCTCGTCAAAAAGCATTACTTCAGGGTTCATCGCCAGTGAACGTGCGATGGCTATTCTCTGCTTCTGACCGCCTGAGAGCCTTGAAGGATACTCGTCAGCCTTATCAGGCAGACCAACTCTTTCCAAAAGCTCCTCCGCCTTTTTGTCGGCTTCATCGGCTGTCATAAGGCCAAGCTTCACAGGGGCAAGAGTGATATTCTTTTTTATTGTAAGATGTGGGAAGAGGTTGAAATGCTGAAAAACCATGCCCATTCTCTGTCTGAGCTTGTTCATTTCATGCTCGTTCGCCTGAGTGATGTTCTCGCCCTCGAAGAAAATATCTCCAGAAGTAGGTCTTTCCATAAGGTTAAGACAGCGGAGAAAGGTGGATTTTCCTGAGCCTGACGGACCAACGATAACGACCTTTTCGCCCTTGTCGATAGTTTCGTTTATATCTTTCAGCACTTCGACCTCGCCGAAAGACTTGCTGAGATGTTTAACGTCTATCACTTTGCGACAGCCTCCTTTCAAGCTTTCCTACCAGATGAGTAAGCACAACTACCATTATAAGGTAAATAAGTGCAACTGTTATAAGCGGCATGAATGCCGAGAACGTCTGAGAACGGATTATATCTCCGCCCTTTGTAAGGTCCTGAATTGCGATATATCCTGCAACAGAGGTTTCTTTAAGCAAAACTATGCACTCGTTTGCAAGGGCAGGCAGAACAGTTTTGAAAGCCTGCGGAAGAACTATTGATATCATTGTCTGACGATAGCTAAGGCCAAGGCTTCTTCCTGCTTCAAACTGACCGTTGTCAACTGACATGATACCTGAACGGACTATCTCAGCCACATATGCGCCTGAGTTCACGCCGAATGCAAGCACAGCCACAAGAGTCTTGTCTATGTTCACACTTCCAAAAATAACAAAATATGTTATAAGGAGCTGAACTACCATAGGAGTTCCTCTTATCACTGTAAGATACACTCTGCAAAGGGCGTTGAGTATCTTCATTTTGCCTGTCTTATCATGAGTAGAGCGGACTATAGCCACAAGAAATCCCAACACAAAGCCAAGTATGACCGCAAAGAAGGTTATGATAAGTGTTGTTTTAAGACCATTGGTAAGATAATGCCAACGGCTCTCGTCCAAAAAATTTTGCTGGAAATCGTCGATCAATTTGTTCAATTCAGCACTTCCTGTTCTTTATCAAAATAATTTCGGCTGCCGCTCTACGACAGCCGAAGTGTGAAAAATTATTTCTTTCTTACGATTATTACCTGACTTGATGATGTGTAAGTGTCAGAGAAAAGAACGTTTTTCTCTCTGTCAGGTGTAACTGTCATACCTGCAACGCCAACGTCTGCCTTGCCTGACTGAACGGCTGAGATGATAGAATCAAATGCCATATCGTCTATCTTAAGCTCGTAACCAAGCTTGTCGCAAACTGCCTGCATCATATCAGCGTCGATACCAACGACCTTATCGTTCTCCTTGCTCTCGTATGGAGGGAACTCAGCGTTTGTTGCCATTACAAGCGTACCCTTATCTCTGCTAACATTATCAGGAGACTTGTATGGGTTCTTGCCAGCGTTCTCGCCAACGTAGTTTGCCTTGATAGCGTCAAGTGTTCCGTCAGCCTTAAGCTCCTTGAGAGCACCGTTGACAGCTGTCTGAAGCTCAGTGTTGTCAAGCTTCATAGCGATAGCGTATTCTTCCTCAGCAAAAGGCTCGTCAAGTATTTCAAGGTCGTCGTTCTTCTCAACGAATACCTTAGCAGGCTCAGCGTCGATTATAACAGCGTCTATCTTGCCCTGCTTCAGAGCCTGAACAGCGTCAGCGCCCTTGTTGTATTTTTCTACCTTAGCGTCCTTAACGTCCTCGGCATAGATGTCGCCTGTTGTTCCAAGCTGAACACCGATAGTCTTGCCCTCCAGATCGTCAACGCTGTGAACTGTATTAGCAGGCACTCCGCAGCCTGCAAGCATTGTAACGCTCATTGCCACTGCAATAAGTCCTGCTGCAAATTTCTTCATAACATACATTCCTTTCAAAAATTGATAGCGACAGCCCTCCAATACCGGCTGTGCATAAACCTATATCATATATTATAACTGAACACACGGCTTTTTGCAATAGCTTTTATCAGTGATTTAATATATAAATTATGAATTTTTTGTTTTGCCAAACCATTTTAGTAAACAAAAAAGGTATCCACCCAATGGGGACACCTCTTTGTGAAAATCAGCTTAGAAATTCATTGTGAACTGAACTCTGTGGTTGCCGTCTGCGTCATCATCTATCATTTCAGCCTTTACGATAGTGATAGGCGTAACAGGCTTTGACTGTGCGTTGTCTGAACCTGTTGTTCTCTCAACTTTAAGAAAGTCATCAACAACGTCCATGCCCTCTGTTACCATGCCGAAAGCCGCATACTGTCCGTCAAGGAAAGTATCCTTATCGCTGTAGCAGATAAAGAACTGGCTTGAAGCACTGTCCATATCGCTTGCTCTTGCCATTGAAACAACGCCTCTTGTATGGCTCAGGCTGTTTTCAACGCCATTTGCTGAGAACTCGCCCTTGATAGTTTCCTTGCTTCCGCCTGTGCCGTCACCGTTAGGGTCACCGCCCTGTGCCATAAAGCCGTCTACAACTCTATGGAAAGTAAGTCCGTCATAGAACTTTTCCTTTACCAGCTTCTCGAAGTTCTCGCAGGTGATAGGTGCGTCATTGGCGTAAAGCGTGATAACGAACTTCTTGTCAGTGTCAGCCGCAGAGGTCTGTGAGGAGCTGTCACCCTTATCTCCGCAGGCTGTAAGAACAGCGCAGGCAAGCACGCCTGCTGTGCAAAGAGCCAATGCTCTGAATAGCTTTTTAAGTTTCATTTTTATCGTCCTTTCAATTATCGTTTATGGCATTTCTGCCTTTTCACTAGCCTATTATAGCACCTCCCTGGAAAAAAATCAACATCAGACCATGTTTTTCACAGAATTTTCATCATACGAAGCCTAAAGTTGGCTTATTTAATATTGATTTTTGGCTCTTAATGGAGTATAATTATAATGTTTTTTAAAGAAAAATATAAAAACTATGTTATGTATGGAGGACTGAACAAAATGGATAAGCTGAAAAAAGCTCTGCCCTTTATCTTCCCACCTCTGGCTGTATTGCTCATAATGGGATTTGCATTTTATCGGCATGGGCTTTACCCTTTTGGTGACGGCACTGTATCATGGTGTGATATGTCACAGCAGGTGATACCTCTGCTCACCGACTTCAAGGATATTTTCACAGGCAAGGACGGAATGTTCCTTAACTTCCACAATGCAGGAGGAATGGACCTGTGGGGCGTTTTCTTCTTCTTTATCGCAAGCCCCTACACCTTGCTTGTGCTTTTCGTTGACAAGGCTGACATAATCTACCTTGTGAACATTCTCACAGTGCTTAAAATGATGACAGCGGCTGTCACGGCGCAGATATATTTCCGCTCCTGTCAGAAAAAGCTCGACCCTTACATTGGCGCTGTACTCAGCGTCATATACGCATTCTGCGGCTATGGAATGTTCTATTATCAGAACAACATATGGCTTGACATGATGTATCTTTTCCCTCTCCTTATGGTGGCATTCAGGGAGCTTTTCGAGAAAAAGCGCATTATCCCATACACTGTCATGCTCACACTTATGATGATAGTGAACTACTACATCAGCTACATGATAGTTGTTTTCATAATGATTTTCATGACTCTTTGCTGCTGGCGTTACCGCAAGGAAGAAAAATACAAGGACGTTCCATGCAGATTTGTTATAGGCTCGCTCCTTGGTGCATTGCTTTCAGCGGTGGTATGGATGCCATGCTTCTTGCAGTTTTTGTCAAGCGGACGTTCAAAGTCAGTTATCGAACAGCTTGAAACTTCCTCATTCATTACAAACTACTACACGACCTTCTGCCTGCTGTTGTCAACGGCTTCGGTCATAGTGATAGTTGCGGTATTTCTTCTTGACGGCAAAAAGAGGAGCAAGCGCCTTAACACCGACCTTATAATGCTCTTTTTGATGCTTCTACCTATCTTGGTAGAGCCTGCGAACCTTATGTGGCACACGGGAAGCTATATGTCATTCCCATGCAGATACGCTTTCATTACCATATTCTTTGCACTTATCTGCGCAGGATATTTCCTTTCATCGGAAAACGCAGTGACAAAAGAAAAGAAAAACTGTGACAACTTTGTTATTTTCCTGATACTAGCGGCGCTTATCTACGGCTTTTACAACTTCTCTGAGGGCTTTGTTGAGAACAACCGCTCGGGAATATCAAAATACACTTCAAGCCTTTGGCAAGACAGCACCGCCTTTGAGCTTTGCCTTGAATTTTTCATTGTGGCGGCGGCATTTTATGCGATTGTCGTTCTGCTCCACAAAAAGGGCTGGATATCAAAGAAGATATTTGCTGTCTTCCTTGCAATGTTCGTTGCGGCTGAGTCATGCGCAAACGTGAACATTTATATGGTATCCCCAAGCGTGAACAATCCTCAGCGTGCGGCTAATCATCAGAAGATAATGGATCTTTCAGACAGACTTGACGAAACAGAGGGCTTTTACAGAGTAAAGACCGCAAGCAAGCTTTTTGAGGTCAATCTGGTAGGTTCAATGGGCTACAATTCCCTCAGCCACTACACCTCCCTCACAAGCCGTGATTATATGTACATGATGAAACAGCTTGGTTACTCGTCCTACTGGATGGAGGTAGGCTCATACGGCGGAACGGAGCTTACTGACGCTTTGCTGTCAGTAAAATATCTTATTGAAAAAAGTACAGGCTCGGCTGACGCTGTATATTCAAACGATACCTACGAAATAGTGCCGACAGAATACTATCTCCCCCTTGGCATTGTGACCGACGCTGACCTGAGCGGCAGTGAGGAGCTTTCCACAGGCACAAGAAGCAACGTTCAGAAAAAGCTTTTTGAACAGCTTTTCGGCGGCAAGGGTGACGAGCTTATCACAGACTACGAATACTCCACGATCTATGGTGTGCAGGACGACAGTAACTTTAAACCGAACTACACCCTCACTACTACTAGCGATGTAGCCTACATGGACTACAGCATAGATGTGACAGACAAGCAGACACTTTATTTTGACTGCTTCGACAAGCTTTCAAACAGCCTCAGCGAGGATATAAACGGAAGCTTCATGGTAACAGTGAACGGTCAGGTAAAGCAGATGGATTATCCGTCACAATCGAGCAACGGGCTTTTGAAACTTGGGGAATTTGAAAATGAACACGTCAACGTGCGTGTGACCTTGAAGAAAGACATCATAAGCTGCCGTTCCTATGGCGTTTTCGGGCTTCACCACAATGTTCTTGAAAAGGCACTTGAGCAGGCACAGACCGCCGGTCTTACAGACAGTGACGGCAAGCTTTCAGGAAGCGTGAACGCAAAGGCAGGACAGAAATGTGTGCTTCAGATACCATATCAGGAGGGTCTGAAAATAAAGGTCAACGGCAAAGCTGTTTCATATGACAAGGTTTTCGGTGACCTTGTAAGCTTTGACTTGCAGGAGGGCGAGAACACAATAACTGTAACAAGCGTGCCAAAGGGCTTTTATGCAGGTCTTGCACTGACTATCGCAGGCATTGCGCTGACAGCAGGATATTTCTTCATAAGAAAGAAACTGAAATTCGGAGAAACTATGGAAGCCGCTGCACTTGTGGCTGTTATCGGTGCGGGAGCTATAGTGATCATAGTGGTTTATGTTGCACCTTGCATACTGAATATTTATAGCTGATAATAAAATAGGACAGAACAATAATTCGGGACGTCGCATTTCTGTGAAACAGAAATTGAGCCGTTCCCCTGCACAACAAAAAAATCTGCGGACTTAATACTATCCGTAGATTTTTTGCAAAAGTGATTTGTCAATAGCACAGAAAAGACGGGCGACCCAAGGTCGCCCCTACATAACAAAACTGCGGATAGCATTTTGCCGTCCGCAGTTTTTATTTTATCCGAATTTACTTATGCTCCTCCAGATACTTTTCAGTATCCATTGGATAGCATTTCAGGTTTGGAAGCTCGTCAAGGGTGAGAACTCTTTCGCTGTTGTAGATCTTGTTCCACTCGTCAAATGTGGTGTACTGATCTGAAAGCTGTTTATCCTTGATACAAAACTCGCCGTTCCATGTACTGAACCACGCCCAGCGTGTGCCGTCGTTGAATGCTCCGTCAGGGTCGAACATAGAACCGTTCTCTGTCATTGCGATTATCTTTTTTGTGGATGTGCTTGACTTCACAAGGTCATAATACCACTTCTGTGAAGAGCTGTCCCGCTCGGCAGGATAGCAGTCATAGCCCATGATGTCAACATACTCATCTCCCGGATACCAGTCAGGATTCTGTGCGTTCCATACCCAGATCAGGTTGTTAAGACCATACTCGTTTGTGAACTTGTCATACATAAGTTTCCAAAGCTGGATATAAGCGTCCTTTCCTGCCGAGCCCCACCAGAACCATGCGTTGCCAGGATATTTAGGGTCGCCTGCCGCCTCGTGGAGAGGTCGCCAAAGTATAGGCACGTTTGCGTCTGCAAGCTCTTTAAGTACCCCTGCCATATGGTCAAGGTCTGCTATGATAGAATCGTAGCCCTCTTTGTCCTCGCCGCTGAGAGCCTTTGCAAGGTCGAAGTCTGTGTATTCAGAATAGAAGCCCTGCCACCATGCTCCGCCGTTCTTTTCCAGGTTTTTCTCAGGGGCATACCAATGCCAGCAAAGTGAAACTATTCCGTTTTCATTGTTGTACCAATCCATAGCCTGCAATGGCACCATATCTCCGCCGCCTGCGCCATGTGAAAGTGCACTGTTTGAAAGGTTTGAAACGTCAAGACCAAGTATGGCAGGCGTCTTGCCTGTGTGCTTCTTTATCTCCTTGAACTCACGGCAGTCCTTGCCCTCGTTATCTCCTGAAAACTGACCCGAGATAGTATACTTGCCATAAACGTCCGTAAGGAAGTTATAAAGTCTTTTTGCCTCGTCAGAAGCGTTAGGGTTTGAAAGCTGATTTGATACCTCATACTGTGAAAGGTCGATAGCAGGAGCCGGGGTTATCTTTATCCTGTCGATATAGATATGACCATTGTCGCCCTTTATGCCTATCTTATGAGTACCCTCGTCGATAAGCACGTTTTCAGCCACAGTGTCGCCAAATTCTGTTGTGGTCGATGTGAAGTTCGTGAGTGCCGCACCGTCGACAGTGATAAGATTCGACTGACCCTCGCCGTCTGCTGCCATTGTGAGAGTAATATTATAGCTTCCCTTTGCAGGAAAATCTATCTCGAACTCCACCATATCTCCTGATGAGCCTATAGAAACGAAGCCGTCGCCAGAAAACTTGCCAAGAAAATTCTTATCAAGCACTGCCGCACCTCCCGAAAGAGTTCCCTCCTCCGCCTCGGATTCGTAGCTGAAATCCTCAGGAACGTCATACTCTGTTGTTACGTCTGAAAGGTCGATGTTGCCCATATCCTCAACGACAGGGGCTGTTGTGGTGGTAGTTTCGCCTGCTGACGAACTGCCTGAGCTGCTGTTTCCTGTGCTGCTGCAGCCTGCTGCCGCACAAGCGATAAGCACTGCCATAACGGCAGCAACTGTTCTTTTCATTATTTCACGCATAATGTTCTCCTTATCATTAATAATTAAGATATTCAAATTTTTATAAAGCCAAACTTTGCGAAGCTCTCGCCTTTAGGCTTTATATTCCATACTTTTAAATATATCATATAAAAAACCATTGTCAATAGCCATTTTCAATGTTTAACATCATGTTCAAAATTGATAACGTTTACTTTGATTTGAGCTAAAAAAATATGAACCCACACGGCATTGGGTTCATATTTTCATATATAAAAAATATTATTTTCTGAGAAACGTTCTGTATACCCAACGGGTGAATTTTCTGGGAAATATAAACAAGCCAAGTTGGAGAGCGCATGGCATGAAAAAGTCACGGAAGCCCGTATACCCTGAACGGTGTATTATCCACCTCACACGAATGAAAGCCTTTGTATGCTCCCAGCTTTTGCGTGTATCTACAGTATTTTCATCTATGCGGTAGCGCACAAGCACCTCGGGTATATTCTGCCCCTTTGCACCATGCTGTAACATTCGTGCGATAAACTCATAGTCCTCGCACATTTTAAGGTCACTGTAACCGCCTATCTTTTCCGCAAAGGACTTGCGAAAAGCCACAGACTGCCTGTTGAAAGGGTTGCGTCGTTTGGAATATGAAGCGATATCCTTATGCATGACAGGCACTTTTTTCACCGAAACTACCTCGCCGGTGTCAGTGTCGAACTCCTCCACATAAGTGCCGATGATATCAAGCTTAGGCTTCACCGCAAAAAGGGTCATCTGCTTCAAACAGCGGTTAGGGAGAGATATATCGTCGCTGTCCATTTTCACGATATAATCGCATTTACACGCCTTTATGCCCTCGTTGTATGCCTTTCCAACGCCCACGTTCTCGTCTATCTGAACGATATGGAAAATATGCTTGAACTCGTCCTGAAATGACTTTACGATAATATTAAGCTCGCAGGTGAGCTTGCCGTCGCACACAAGCACGAAGTCAGAGGGAGGATATGACTGCATGAGCATAGACTCAAGACTCTCGTTAAGGTTCTCAGGAAGCTCACGGTCATACACCGACATAAGCACACTGTATTCAGGCAGCGTATATTTTCCAACTCGATACGTCATAAAATCCCTCCCCTGCATTATTATCAACTCAATTATACTATAACAGCTCCAAAAAGTCAACTATGACCAACAAAGTATACTATTTATATAGTACAGACTAATACACAAAAAAGACCGCCCCATTCGGAACGGTCTTGTAAGCTACTTTGAAAAAAATTAGCCAAGCTTCTTAGCAAGCTGTGATACCTTTCTTGCAGCAGCATTCTTATGCATAATGCCCTTTGTGCAAGCCATATCTACCTTCTTGATAGCAGCTCTTACTACTTCTTCCTTGTTTTCTGCATTCTCAGCTACAGCAGCGTCAGCCTTCTTGAGTGCAGTTTTAAGATCAGACTTTACAGCCTTGTTTCTCATTGTCTTAGTGTTGATAACCTTGACTCTCTTCTTAGCGGATTTAATGTTTGGCATACCGACACCTCCCTCATTCTGTATAAATTTGCACTTATTTGCACAAGCTATCCGCAGACTGAGAGGAAATGCGGAAAGCCCTTTAAACAAGCCTTGTAAAATATTTTACCACATTTCAAAAGAAATTGCAAGGGGGTTTACTGAAAAAAATATAGAAATTTTGCGGTCTAAATTGTAGGAACACACAAAAACTTACACGATGTCACAGAAAGGTGAATAAAATGAGCATTAGAACGGATATGGCGGCGGAGAGCTTTTCTCAGGCAGGCGGTGCGGAAAAGCTTCAGGGAGTGAAAGTCAAAAACAAGGTTATTGAAAACGCTAGGCTTGAGGTAACGGACATCACCATAGAAACACAGGAAGCCGCCGAAAAGCTTGGCAGACCTGTCGGCAGATACATCACCCTTACCGCCACAGATTCAACATTCGATATGTACAGCGACAGTTTTCATGAGCGTGCAGAAGTCATAGCAAAAGCCATAGGGGAGCTTTGCGGTGGATGTGAACGTTTTTTGGCAGTAGGGCTTGGGAACTATGCCCTGACTTCTGACGCTGTTGGCCCTCTTACTGCTGAAAAGATCTTCGCTACCCGCCACATAAAAAGCCTTGCAAAAGAGCTTGATACTGACGATCTGGGCGAGGTCACAGTGATACAGCCAGGAGTTCTTGGAAACACGGGAATAGAATCCTCAGAGCAGGTAAAAGCAATTGCAGAGCGTGTAACACCGCAGGCTGTCATTGCCGTTGACGCACTGGCTTGCAGCGAGCTTTCAAATCTTGGCAGGACAATACAGCTTTGCAACACCGGCATTTCTCCAGGAAGCGGAGTCGAAAACGCACGAAAAGAGCTTTCGCTTTCGACCCTCGGGGTAAAGTGCATTGCCATAGGCGTGCCAACTGTCATAGACCTTTGCACTGCCGCACAGCACATTTTTGGTCAGACAGCACCTGAAAGCTCTGAAAACATCATGGTCGCTCCGAAAACTGCCGACAAACTTTCGGAAAACTGCGCAAAGCTCATTGCAATGGGCATAAACCGCGCCGTTCACCCTGCCATGTCGCAAGAGGACATTCAAGCTCTCACCTGCTGACAAAAGGCAGGTGGTACAGTAATGTAAAACCTGTATACAACAATTGTAAACTTTTTATTAATATGTATGAGTGAAATTGCGAAAACGTTTTCTGAAAACGAATACTCACACAAATTCAACACACCTTTGTCATAATCAACAAAAACGCTTGAGCTTTATATTGCAAAATGCTGATTGACTAAATTTAAACTTTTTGTTATCATTAGTAAGGACGAAAAATAAGCGTTATGGCAAGCGTTGTCGGGTAACAATGCTTGTCGATCGTAACAGATGAACGTTTTGGGTAAGGAACATTCGTCTATTATCAAGGAGGTTACTATAATGAAAATGGCAAAGAGAATTTTCGCTGCTGCTTGTGCGCTTTCACTGGCTTGCAGCATGGCTGCTTGCGGCAGCTCATCAAGTGACAGCTCATCTTCCAAGAAGGAAGCTAAGGCTATGACAGATGATCAGAAGGAGCAGGTAAATGCACTTCAGGATAAGCTCCCTGACATCGAGCTTTCAAACAAGACTATCAAGTGGATGGCTCACTATGACATCAACCCTAGTGATGGTAAGTCAGAATCACCTGCTATCTCACTTTTCCAGACTAAGTATGGCGGAAAGATCGAGTACGTTCAGACAACTTGGGATAACAGATATACTGATCTTGCTAAGGCAGTTATGGCTAACGACTCACCTGACTTCTTCCCTGCTGACGACATGGACGCATTCCCTAAGGGTGCAATCAAGGCCATGTTCGAGCCTATCGACGATGTAGTTGATTTCAGCTCAGACATCTGGTCATCATCACAGACACTTAACGATTCATTCGTATTCAACGGCAAGCACTATGTAGCTGCTATCGACGTAAGACCACAGTATGTTTGTGTATACAACACAAAGACAATATCAGACTTTGGCTATGACGATCCTGCTGAGCTTTACGCTAATGACGAGTGGACATGGAGCAAGTTCACAGAGATGTGCCTTGACTTTGCAGACTCTGAAGCTGACAGATATGCTCTTGATGGTTACTGGTACGGCAAGGCTCTTAACGATACTTGCGGTTATCCACTTATCGGTCTTGAGGACGGCAAGCTTGTAAACAACATGGGCAAGGCTGAAGTTGGCACAGTTCAGGATCTTATGTACAACCTTGAGAAGAACAACGTTGTATTCGACAGATCAAGCAACAACTGGAAGACAAGAGGTGACGGAGCTAACGGTGAAGGTCTTGGTTCACAGCTCACACTGTTCATTCCTATCGGCACATGGGCTCTCGAGGATACTCCTGAAAAGACTAAGACATTCGGAAGCGTCAAGGACGGCGAGGTTATGTTCGTTCCAATGCCAAGAATGGACGATTCTGACAAGTACTATGTATCTACAGGCGTAAACGCCTATCTCCTCTGCAAGAACGCTCCAAACCCAGACGGCTTCAATGCGTACGTAAACTGCTGCAAGGTTGCAAACTCTGAGGTACAGAACATTACAGAAGAACAGCTCAAGAACGACTACGGCTGGTCAGACGATATGATCGAGATGCGTAAGACAATTTACGATCTGGCTAGACAGAATCCTGTATTTGACTTCCAGGACGGCGTATCTGCTGAGCTTTCAACACTTATGCAGACAGTAAACCAGGCTACAATGATAACAGGCGGCGGAGCTACTACATGGACAGAGTGCGTTGCTGAGAACCAGAAGGCTGTTGATTACATCATCAAGGAAGCAAACGCTAACGTTGCTGAATAATTCAGTATTTTCAAGCGGGACGTTCATTCGTCCCGCTTTTTTGTTGCTTTTGTATTTGTCACGAATTTGTTAAATATATTTGTACGCAAAATGCACAATATAAAATACATAAATTTGTGCAAGAATTTTACGGATTTTTATGTACAAATCACAAAAAATATGCTATAATAAATACACGTTAAAAAGAATATATCAAAGAAGGGAGATATGTTTTATGAGATCGATTATTACTATCAGCCGTGAATTTGGCAGCGGAGGACGTGAAATAGGCAAGAAGCTTGCTGATGATCTGGGCATACCTTTCTATGATAAAGAGCTTTTGGAAATGGCTTCAAAAGAGAGCGGTATATGTCAGGAGCTTTTTGTTAAGAACGATGAGTCCTATACCAACAGCTTTCTTTTCTCACTGGTCATGGGTAATTACCCTGTAAGTGCAGACGGCAGGATCAATCCTGATATGCCGCTGAATCACAAGATTTTCTTGGCTCAGTTTGAAACTATCAAGAACATTGCAAAGAAGGGTCCTTGTGTTATTGTAGGACGTTGTGCTGACTATGTTCTGAAAAATGAGCCTAATATTATCGACTTCTTCATTTCCGGCAACACTGCCGAAAAGAAAAAGCGTATCCTTGAGAGATACGATATTGAAAAAAACAAAGCTGAGGACTTTATCCGCAAGACTGATAAGCGGAGAGCTTCATACTATAATTATTACACCGACATGAAATGGGGCGAAGCAAAGAATTATGACCTTTGTATCAACTCGTCCAAAACAGGCGTTGACGGTGCTATCAAGCTTATGAAGGCTTATATCGAAATAAAAGAAGCCAACGCTGATAAATAGGAATTTTTCGTTTTAATTCATTTTACTTTCCTTACTACGAAAGAGGGCTGACCATAGGGTCGGTCCTTTTCCGTTTTATGAGGAGTTTTATTACTCCAGCTTAAACAAAGTGTAACCAATATGTTATTGACAATAACAAGCAAATATATTATACTGTATAAAAGGGCAGAAGTCCGACAAAAAAATAAAAAAATACTGCAAAAGGAGAAACAGAAAATGGCTGAAATAAAAGTTATCACTATCGGCAGACATTATTGCGCAGGCGGTTCGACTATCGGTAAGCTTGTGGCTGAAAAGCTTGGTATCCCATGCTATGACAGAGAGATAATCGACATGGCGGCACAAAAAAGTGGCATTGCAATGAGTGAAATACAAAAATACGAGGAAGCCGCTCTGAGCATTCTCAAAACACCGATAAATCTGTTTTCAAAGGAGAAAGAGTATCCTATAACAGAGAAGATATTCGCCGCTGAAACAGAGGTAATAATGGAGCTTGTTTCAAAGGGAAACTGCGTTATCGTGGGCAGATGTGCAGATTTTATACTGAAAAACAAAGTCAAGACGCTGAATGTCTTCATTAATGCAAGCTTTGAGAAGCGTCAGGAGTGCGCAATTGAGAAGCACAACATCTCCGAGGACGAGGTAGAAGCAAGGCTCAAAAAGTATGACAAAAAACGTGCCGACTATTACAACTCCAACACCAACAAAAAGTGGGGAGATATTTCAAGCTATGATATGTGCCTTGACAGCGGCAAGCTTGGCTACGAAATGTGCGCCGAGATAATTGCTGACACTGTGAAGCTTTCAAGGGAGAAATAGGGGCAATATTTTATTGGGAGCGATAAAAAATGTCAAAGGATAAGGAAGTCAAGACTAACGCCATGCGTATTCTTGACAGAAATAAGGTAAAATACAAGGTCAACACATACGAGTGCGACGAGTTTATCGACGGCATACACATTGCAGATATGCTCGGTCAGCCATATGAAAGCTCGTTCAAGACCCTCGTGACAGTGGGAAAAAGCGGAAATTACTATGTTTTCGCTATCCCTATCGCAGAGGAGCTTGACATGAAAAAGGCGGCAAAGTCTGTGGGCGAAAAGTCGGTGGAGATGCTCCATGTGAAGGATATAAACTCTGTTACTGGCTACATTCGTGGTGGCTGTACACCCCTTGGCATGAAAAAACAGTACATGACGGTAGTTGACAGCTCTGCGGAGCAGTTTGAGGAGATAATCATAAGCGGCGGACGTATCGGGTCGCAGATAATGCTTTCTCCGAAAGACCTCATCAAGGTCACAAGGGGTAAATTTGAGAGCATAACAATGAGTGAATAGACAAAAAAAGAGAGCCGCTTTGGCTCTCTTTTATTTTGCATTTATGTTGATATATTCGGGCTTTGTCTTTGAGTACATTATTTTCTGGCTGGAATAAAGTCCGTAATAGCCCGAAAGCATATAGCTTACTCCGCAGGCAACCGCAAAAAGCACAAGCCCACTTCCGCCGAAAAGCTCATAGCTGAGAAGTATGGAAGCCACAGGGCAGTTCACAACGCCACAGAAAAGTGCCACAAGACCTATAGCCGCACCGAATGATGGGTCAAGCCCCAAAAAGCCTGCGGCTGTACAGCCGAAAGTTGCTCCGATAAAGAAGGTCGGGACTATCTCACCGCCCTTGAAGCCTGTATTTATAGTTATGGCGGTGAAAAGCATTTTCAGGGCAAAGGCTTCCGGGTGCGCCTTACCTTTCTCTAAAGCCGCCACGATAACGTCTACGCCTGCTCCGTTGTAATCCCTTGTACCTACAAGCAAAGTCAATGCAATGATCACAACGCCACCTACAGCTATCCTGAGATAGGTGTTAGGCAGATACATCTGAAATCTTGAATGTGAAAACTCCATTACCATGCAAAGGAGTATGGATATCACCGCACAAAGAGCCGCAAGCGCCGCTATCTGGGTCACAGACACAAGGGAAAGCCTTGGTATGCCTGTTATGTTGAACTTTGTTGGCGCAAGCCCTGCCAACAGCGATATTTTATATGCGATAAGAGAGGAAGCTATGCAAGGAACAAGACCCACATAGTATATAACGCCCACGCTTATTACTTCCATAGCGAAAAAAGTCGCAGTCAAAGGCGTGCCGAAAAGCGCGGCAAACACTGCACTCATTCCGCACATTATCACAAGGCTGGAGTCTTTTTCGTCAAGCTTTAAAAGCTCGCCTGCCTTTGCGCCAATGCTTCCGCCAAGCTGCAAAGCCGCACCCTCACGTCCTGCCGAACCTCCCGTAAGGTGGGTGAGTACGGTGCCTAGAAAGATGAGAGGCGCCATAAGCAGCGGCACTTTGATGTTTCCACGAACAGAGCTTATGATAAGATTTGTACCGGTCTCCTCGTTCACCTTGCAGACACGATAGCTGAAAATGATAAACAGACCTGCCAACGGCATAAGATACAATGTCCAGCTATGACACTCACGGAAGCCTGTGGCAAAGTTTACCGCCATATGGAACAGCGAGCCGACTATTCCCCCTATTACACCCACTGCGCAGGCGATAAAGACCCACTTTGCAAAGGCTATGGAGAATTTTTTCACCGTCCGCATTTTGCTTTTTATAAACTCACTGCTTATTTTCCTCACCCCTTTTTACAGAAAAACAACGGGCGACATATGCCGCCCGAAATACTTGAAATACAGCTCCACTATAATGGGACGTCGCATTTCTGTGAAACAGAAATTTAGCCGTTCCACTACAAGATGATATGCTAAATTATACCTCAGCGATTACCTCTACCTCAACGAGAACGTCCTTTGGAAGCTCTTTTGCGGCAACGCATGAACGTGCAGGCTTTGATGTGAAATACTCACCGTAAACTCCGTTAAATGCACCGAAATCTGACATATTCTTAAGGAAGCATACTGTCTTTACAGCCTTGCCGATAGATGTTCCTGCGGCTTCAAGAACGTTTGTGAGGTTCTTGCAAACCTGATGTGTCTGCTCCTCGATAGTTGTTGCCTCAACGTTGCCTGTTGCAGGATTGATTGCTATCTGACCTGATGTGAAAACAAGGTTTCCTACCTTCATTGCCTGTGAATATGGACCAATTGCGTCCGGTGCGTTCTTTGTGTAAACAACTTCTGCCATTTTTATCTACTCCTGTCTTAAAATTACTTATTGACTATCTTAAAGCCTGCGGCTGTAAGAGCCTGTCTTATCTCTCTGATATGATCAAAGTTTCTTGTTTCAAGAACAAGTCTGAGCAGGCAATCTGTGATATCGCTGTCCTCGCTTGCTCTCTCGTGGTGAACAGAAACAACGTTTCCGCCAAGCTTTGAAATTATCTCTGAAACATCTCTCAGCTGACCAGGTCTGTCCTCAAGCTGGATAGTAAGAGTATCAGATCTGCCAGACTTGAGCAGACCTCTCTTGATAACTCTTGAAAGGATAGTTACGTCTATATTTCCGCCTGAAACAAGACATACAACCTTTTTGCCCTTGATGTCAGGTATCTTATTAAACATTACTGCGGCAACAGGTGTTGCGCCTGCGCCCTCTGAAACGAGCTTTTGCTTCTCGATAAGGTGGAGGATAGCTGATGATATCTCGTCGTCTGAAACTGTAACAACGCCGTCAACATACTTACTGCAATACTCAAAGGTATGCTCGCCAGGCTCTTTTACCTTGATTCCGTCTGCGATAGTGTGAACGCTTTCAAGGCACTCTATCTTGCCGTCTTTAAGTGAATTTACCATTGAAGGTGCGCCTTCAGCCTGAACGCCGTATACTCTAACGCTTGGCTTGAGCTGTTTTACAGTGAATGCAACACCTGAGATAAGTCCGCCGCCGCCAACAGGAACAACGATAACGTCTGCGTCAGCCACCTGACTTAGTATCTCCAGACCGATAGTTCCCTGACCTGCGATAACATTTTCGTCATCGAACGGGTGAATAAATGTATAGCCGTTAGCGTCACGAAGCTCGATAGCCTTTGCATAAGCGTCATCATAAACGCCAGGCACAAGACATACCTCAGCGCCATAGCCCTTGGTTGCCTCTACCTTTGAGATAGGTGCGCCGTCAGGAAGACAGATGATAGACTTTATACCGTTCTTTGTTGCGGCGAGAGCAACGCCCTGTGCGTGGTTTCCTGCTGAGCAGGCGATAACGCCGTGTGACTTTTCCTCGTCTGAAAGCTGTGATATCTTATAATAAGCTCCTCTTACCTTGAAAGAACCTGTTACCTGAAGATTTTCTGTTTTCAGATAAACGTCACAATCAGGGTTTACCTTTGGCGCATGGATACACGCTGTTGGTCTGATGACCTCTTTAAGCACGTTTGAAGCGTCAAAAACCTTATCCAATGTAAGCATAAAAAACAACCTCTTTTTTCTATGTAATAAAAAAAGCCCTCGCCTGACTAGAGGCGAAGACATAATATCTCCGTGTTACCACTCTGATTGCAGACCATAAGCCTGCCACTCATATCTCTTTCTAACGGTGAGAAACCGTATCCGCTTAACACATCTGCTTAGGCGGATCAGCTCAGAGATGATCCTGACGGCGTTATCCCTGCGGACTTTCACCAAACGTCCGCTCTCTGCGAAGTATTCGCACCGTCACCTTTCTCGTCACAGCCTTTACGATATTCAATACAATCATTATATCACCATAAATATGAATTGTCAACAGCAATAAAATGAATTTTTCTCTAAGACATTATACAAAAAATAAAAACCCGCACGAGCGTGCAGGTTTTTATTCATTAAGGAAGTATAGAAAAAATATATGAAGAAAACAATCATGAAGTCTTTTTAACTGTCGGTCTTTCCTTTCCGACTGTAATAATATTACCACTGCAATGTGATAGAATTATGTGCAAAGAGAGTGCATTTGCAAAAATATCACCTTTTGTTTGCGTAATGCACAACGATATGACGAAGCTTCCCTGTGGTCATATCCCTGCCCTTTATATCCGCTCCGTTGTGGCTCATAAGCTCAGCGCAGACTATGCCGTCGGTACTGCACCTGAAAACCTCGTGTCCGTCACACACCACCACAAGCTTTTCACTATCAACAGATATTCCGCCTGTTCTTCCGATAACATTTTCCTCTGCGCCCTCACGCTCCACCACATAGGAAACTCGTTTCCCATGATAGCGTTCAAGCTCTTTCAAGGGCGTACCTTTATTTTTTCTGAAAAGTCCCATTTTACGCTCCTGTATCAATTATCTGCTATATTATTATCATTTCCTGCACAAAGCTGCCTTGCGGAGGCGATAACATCAAGCGACTCGCCCACCGACTGCAAAAAGGCTGACAGCAGCCCAAGCTGGTCAACGCTCAAACCCTCGCCAAGATAATTTGCAAATGCCGCAGCCATTATATTAAGCTGCTGACCGCAGCACGATCCCCTGTTTTCCACTGATACCGCCCTTTCCTGCTCACAACGTTTCTCTGTCATAATATGCGTCAGAAGAATAATACGTTCGCATATGCAGATAATAAGGGCATATTCTGAAAGGGGTCAAACACCTATGAACATCACTCACACCATACTTGCCACAGTCGGCTCTATAATCGTTATGTTCGCCATATCAAAGCTTCTTGGCAACAAGCAGATATCACAGCTCACGCTTTTTGACTACATCAACGGCATCACCATAGGCTCTATCGCCTCTGAAATGGCTGTTTCACAGGAAATGGACGAGCTTATCGTGCCTGTTATCGCAATGGTGCTTTACGGACTGACAGGCTTTCTGTTATCTGTGCTTACGATGAAGTCTATCCACTGCCGACATTTTCTTTCGGGCAAACCTATCCTGCTTATTGAAAAAGGCAAAATATATCCCGAAAACCTTAAGACCGCCAAGCTTGATGTGAACGACCTGCTTTCAAGGGCGAGAACGTCAGGCTATTTCGACATCTCAAAGATATACTACGCTATTCTGGAAACCAACGGCACTATCTCTTTCATGGAACGTGCCACAGAAGCACCTCTCACTCCAAAAGACTTAGGATATGAGAAGCAGGACGAAAAGCTTTGCACCGACCTTATCCTTGACGGCGTTATTATGAAGGACAACCTGAAATACGCAGGCAAGGAGATAAAATGGCTCACCAACGAAATAAGAAAGCAAGGCTGTTCATCACCTGACAAGGTCTTTCTCTGCATAGTTGACGGAAACGACAAAGTGACAGTGTTCCCGAAAACTCAGGAGAGCAACAAGAAGATCTACTTCGACTGAACCTTCTTCAAAAACTCGTGCAGCTCCTCTGCAAGCCTGCTCACAGGCAGACCAACAACGTTATAAAAGTCCCCGTCTATCTTTTCCACAAGAAGTGCTCCAAGCCCTTGTATGCCGTAAGCCCCCGCCTTATCCATAGGCTCGCCGCTTTTCACATAGGCTTTTATCTCCTGGTCGGAAAGCTCTCTGAAAGTCACTGCGGTATCAACGGAAAAGCTACTGTAACGACAGCCTCTGCCAAGGGTAACGCCTGTTACAACATGATGAGTCTTGCCTGACAGCATTTTTAACATTCTTATGGCATCAGCTTCGTCCACAGGCTTACCGAGAACTTCCCCATCGCATATTACAACAGTGTCACAGCCGATAACAACGCTCAGGTCATAGACCGAAGCGATACATCTGCATTTTATCCCTGAAAGATACTCAGGGGCAAGCTCTGGTGTAACGTCCTCCGGTATTTTTTCGTCACAATCAGAGGGGATAACCCTGAAATTCTCACACATCAATGACAGCAGTTCTTTTCTTCTTGGCGACGCTGAAGCAAGTATAACATCATAATCCATAAGCTCGCTTGAAATATTCACTGACATAAAGATCTTCCTTTACTTCTTTTACTTCTTACTCAAAAAGGCAACGCACTTATTATCCTGCGCTGCCTTAGTTTTTTTATTACAACTTCATTCCGCACTCTGAGCAAAACTTAACGCCTGCCGGCTCTTTGTGACCGCACTGAGAGCAGAATACAAAACTGCTGTTTGCAGGCTCTTGCACCGGAGCTTCTGCTATCACCGGAGCAGGCTGTGGCATTGGTGCAGGCTGAGGTGCTGTTTCAGGCTGTGGGATAGGTGCAGCAGTCTGTGTCACAACAGGCTCAGGGATAGGAGCGGCTGTCTGAACATTCTGCTGAGCAGGATTGCCATAAACAGGATTAGCCTGTGGCTGATTATAAGCAGGTGAAACAGGGTGATTATGATAGCCCTGACTGTTTTGTATAACAGGCTGTGCGCCCATTGGAACTGCACCGCCCTGAGCAGGCTGCTGATAAACAGGCTGAGCCATTTCAGGCTGTTTTGTTCCGCAGTTAGGGCAGAACGCCATATTCACTGGTATCTCGTGGCCACAGCCGGAACAAAGTTTCATTCCTCTGATGGTAAGAAGCTGTTCATTAAGATTTTTCAGTTCTTCAAGAGTTGCGTCTATCTGAGCAATAAGGTTTTTCACCTCCGGCTCTTCTATCTTGTCAGCCATTCTGAGCTTGACAAATCTGCCAATCTCAGTATACTTATCGTTTATAAAGGCAAGCTTTGCATCTATCTGTGCCTTTACTGCATTTTCAGGTGTATTCTTAGGTGAAAAAAATCCCATTTTTATTCTCCCTTTCGGTTATAATATTTCTTCTGTATTTTGCTCTATGGTGATATTATCCTCAGACTGAACGTCAAACGAAGTTGTTGTAGTATCAGGTGCTTCGGTATCAGGAGCGGTGGTAACAGTGCCGTTCTCGGTCGGCTGAGTCTGTGCAGGCTCACTGTTCTCTTTGCTGTCCCCTGAAGCGTTTCCGCCCTCGTCAACTATCTCTGAATCCTTTATCTCCTTATCTATCTCGTCCTGCGACATCTGACCTCTCTTTACAGCTTTGTCATTTACAGCCGACAGACCAAGATAGCAATTCACATAATAGTGAGTAAGTATCTGATCATATGTATAGCCAGCCTCGGCATAATAGCAAGCGCCCCACTGCGACATTCCAACGCCGTGACCCCAGCCATAGGACTTGAAAGTGAACACACCGTCCTTATAGCTTATCTCCATGGCGTTCGATTTCACATCAAAGAGGTTGCAGAGCGTGATACCTGTTATCCTAGCTTCACTGCCATCATAGGTACAGCTCGTATGACCGTCGATAGTCACTCCGCTTATATACTTTCCGCTGAAAGCAGAGTCTATTTTAAACCAGTTCTTCACATCGTCGGAAAGCTTTATATCAGTTTGGCTCTCGATACGCTCCTTGACCTCGTCTTTTGTATATGTAGTTTCAATGCCCCAGTTAGGATCTTTATCGTCAAACTCGCTCTTTACACGCTTGAGATACGGGTAAGAAACGCCCCATATATCCTCGCTGGTGGTAGAATAACCTGCTGTTGAAGCAGAATAAACTGCATTTATGATATTGCCGTTATACATAACGGTCTGACCCTCAACGGCATTTACACATCTTTCTATCTTTGAAGAATATCCGCTTTTAAGCCCCACCGTAGGTATAGCACCGATAGAATCGTTAAATCTGACCCATGTATAAGCCGCCACAGCCTGCGCCTTTATGGCTTCCTCGCCCCACTCACCGCCTATCTCGCTGTTGACTATCTGACAGAGCAGTTCATGACCATTAAGAGTGACGATATTTCCTGAGATTATATCATTGACAGTATAATACTCATCAGCGACGCTTCTTGTATCTGTAAAGTTAGCAGGGTCGTTCTTTATATCGTAATACTCGCCCTTATCCTCAGGCATTTCCACAGTAAACTCACTGGCTGAAGCCTTTTTCTTTGTGGTCTTTGCCTGCTTTTTCTGCTGAACATAAGACATATCATATTTATCCACAGAGGACTTTTTGAACTTCACAAAGTCGTAGACCTCAGTAGCGGCAGTGGTCTTAACGCTTTGAGCTTCAACGTTTTTGACCTGCACCGCAGGGGCTTTTTCTGCGCCCACGCTTTTATTATCCAGCAGCAGCTCACCGCATATACCAACGGCAGTTATGCTCATTACTGCTGCGCAGACATTTGCACATATCTTTTTTGTCATCAAATTCATCGTCAAGACACTGTCCTTACCTTCAAGCGGTCACACCGCAAAACATTCCCAATGGCAGCAAAATACTCACTGCATACCTAAATAATAGTTTATCAAATACTGAAAAAAAGTCAAGACAAAGCTAAGTTTCGTCCTGACTTTTCAGCATAATATACAATTTTACATCTACAATATCGGCATTTTAGCCAAAAACTTCAAATATTACTTGAAGTATCTCTGACCATCAAGCTCCATGCAGAATGTGAGTGATTCAAACCAAGCCGCTGTGCTTCCACCGCAATACTTTGGAGCGTAGTAATAAACTGCACCGTTTGAATTATCCTCGCCGTTCAGCGCTCTCTTTGCACAATCAATAGTGTTCTGAGTTGGCTTGTTTCTGCCACTGTAATAACCGTTTATTGCAGTGAACTGATTTGGCGCTGTAAGAACTTCGCTTATAGAGCTTCCAAATCTGCCTGTTTTCACTCTGTTGATAATAACATTTGCAACAGCGATCTTGCTCTGCTCTGAGCAGTTTCCTACCTCGCCCTGAAGAACGTAGCAAAGCATATCAAATTCTTCATCTGTATAGCTTATAACAGAACTGTTCGAGCTTGCTGTTGTTGCTTTCTTTGTTTCTGTCTTTTTTGTTTCAGACTTTGTTGTCTTAGCCTTTGTTGTCGTAGTCTTTTTTGTTTCAGACTTCTTAGCTGCTGTTGTAGTTTCGGACTTCGCAGCGGAAGTTGTTGTTACTTCTGCCTTTTTAAGATAGTCCTTCATTACATATCCGCTGTAGTCGCCGTATGTAACCTTATACCAACCATCGCTTGTTTCAGCCGTAACGATAACTTCCTCGTCTGTTGCAACGATAGCTTCTATCTCTGAGTTCTTGTCAGCCTTTTCTCTGACGTTCACGATCTCAGTTGCAACCATTGTTACGTTATTGACCTTTGTTTCTTTTGCTGCATTTTTAGTAGTTTCTGTCTTTTTTGTTGTAGTGGCTTTGGCGGAAGTTGTTGTCTCAGACTCTGCCTGTGCCATTTTATACTCGCTGATACCCGCTTTTCTCCATGTAACGGTGTTCATTGAAGTATAGGTCTCATCTCTCTCAGTTTCTGCTTCTGTCACAGAAGTGGTCTTAGTGTTGGTTATTGCAGCTTTTGTGTCCTTCTGAGCCTCGTTGTTGCCGCTTGTAAGTGCAAAGATACTTACTGTACCTATCATCAGCACTGCCAGCGCACCGCTGCCCAGCATTGTTCCTACTTTCCTGACCGACGGCTTAGCTGTTCGCTTTATGCTGTCTTCAGTTTTTTTCTGCTTCATTTTAATCACATTACCCTTTCCGACCGTCTGCACGCAAACCGTCTTCACTGCCGTCCGTGAGCTTGACGTCAGCTAAAATTTATTTTACACCGATTTGGTGTAATAAACATCAATAATCCCAGCCGAAATACTTCTTATTGTTTCCGTATACGTTTCTCCAGCATTTAGGGAAATAAATATCCTTATTTGCCTTGTCCTTATAGGAATCTATTATAAGATCCAGGTTATCGTCAGCCGTCATTTTCTTTGCCACGATCACCCACCTGAGTTTTGAAGTTTCGTTCGTACAAGTCGAGAGCGATATATACTTATCGTCTGCTGTACACTCGATATCATTTGAATACCACGAACGCTTTCTCACTTCTGAGATCCAATCGTCAAACTTATAGTCAGCGTCGTCAAAATATCTGGTAGTCCAGTATTTAAAAAGCTTGCCGTCGTCCTGACTTTCACGTATTCCCGTTACAAAAGCACCCACGATAACATACTTGCAGTTGTTGTCATAGATAGTATTGAACTCGATAACAGGATATTTCTTAAGAAAATCAACGCCCTTTTTATACTCAGTAAGGTGAGTAAAAGAAGTTCCCACATATCTCATGTTATGACCATATATCGTGATATTGTCAGACTGCCCGTCCTTATTTATGGTAGACCAAGCGTCTGCATAAATGCTTCCCGATTCGTAATACTGCTTGTCTATATTCTTGTAAAGATAATATTCATTATCCTTGCCTTTAAGAACAGGGAAGTTTATATATTCATCACCTGCGGAATTTTTAAAGCCGGGGATCTTTATCCAACCTACGACGTCCTTGTTCCTTTTCAGAAGCTTCTTAGCCCAACCCTGAACTTTTCTGTCCTTCGTTGAAGCCTCAGGGTCAGAAACGTCAATATCGTCTGAGCCGTTATTCTTGCTCAGGTCAACGTCATCGCTAAAGTCAGGCTCGTAATTTACGATCTCCTGCATATAGTTCTGATCCTGCTCATCGGCTTTCAGAAAATCAGAAAGCTCATTAAGAGAAACACAGAAAAGCACGATAGAGAACATGAACACTATCTTTCTGAACACTTCTCCTGCTCCGTCGCCCTTCCACGGGATAAAATATCTTACTACTCTTACAAAAAAGTTTGTATCGTCCTTTTCGGACAGATTCATTGTTTCATTAGCCATTGACATTTATTTCAAGCCTCCGCCTTTTGTTCATACAGCTCAAGCACCATTCTCAGTGCTGTTTCTGTTGTAAGCATACGGATCTTTCTTCTGTCCAAATTCTCATATTCTTTATAAAGCTCAAGCCGTCTGACTATTTCTTTCTGACGACTTCTCACTGAAACATATACAGTTCCCACAGGCTTTTCCTGAGAGCCGCCGCTTGGCCCTGCTATACCAGTAACAGCCACTGCACAATCTGCACCGAAAAGCTTCAGCGCACCCTTGCTCATCTCACTGGCTGTCTGCTCAGAATAAACAGTATACTGCTCCAGCGTTTCCTTTTTCACGTTCAGAAGCTTCATCTTTATTTCCTCCGTATAGGTGCAAGCACCTCCGAGGAACATTTCCGACGCTCCCGAAACGGAAGTGATCGTCTGGCTTATCATTCCGCCTGTACAGCTTTCCGCAGTACACAGCTTCCGACCGCTCTTTATCATATATTTTACTACACTTTTTGTAACTATGTCAATACTATCTGTAACCACTTTGTCACCTTCAGCAAATTTCATAGTAATAATCACCCCTTTTAGTTATATATTGCACATAAAAAATCGGCTCTTTTTGTCCATTTTGTTAATTCGACGATTTTCAAAAACCAATGTTAATAGCAAATTCTGTAAGCAAATGTTACACTTTTGTTACCAAATTACTGATTTTTCATTATTAGCAAGCCCGTTCAACACCCTTTTGAACGCAAAGAAAAGCCCTGAAAATTCGGGGCTTTTCGGCATTTTTCACCATGGAAAGACACAATATTCGGGTACAAAAAAGCGTACAATTAAGCTACAAGCTGTTACAGTTTTAACCCGTTTGTAACCTTTTCACAGACACCATGCAACGGGTGTACGCCATGAAAATACGCTATGCGTTTTTGATAAGATAAGGCTTTGTTCCCTCGATAGCTTTCTGGATATAAGGCTCCCAATCGAAAGCGTTCTGAGCGGCTTCAACATCTGCAAGATTTGGTCTTGTCTTAGGGTGCTTTGGCGTGAAAACTGTACAGCAATCCTCATAAGGGAGGATAGAGGTATCAAAAGTATCTATCTTTCTTGCTATCTCCACTATCTCAGATTTGTCCATACCAACGCATGGTCTGAATACAGGCATACGGCAAGCGGCGTCTGTGCAGACCATTGCATACATAGTCTGGCTCGCTACCTGACCAAGGCTCTCACCTGTGACAAGGGCTTGGATATCCTCTTTCTCGCATATTCTCTGGGCTATCTCCATCATAAGTCTTCTCATCAGGATAGTGAAAAGCTCCTCAGGGCAGTTATCTCTCAGAAGCTCCTGGATCTCCGTAAAAGGCACGCAGAAGAAGTTGATATCACCGCAGTAAGCAGTGATTATCTTGGCAAGCTTTTCAACTTTCATCTTCGCTCTGTCGGAAGTATATGGTGGAGCTTCAAAGTGGATAGCGGATATTATCGCACCACGCTTTGCCATCATATAGCCTGCAACAGGCGAATCTATACCGCCTGAGAGAAGAAGCATTGCCTTTCCGCTTGAGCCGACAGGTATTCCGCCAGCACCCTCGATAGAGCCTGCGTGAACATAGGCGTTCGTTTCTCTTATCTCCACTGTTACTACAACGTCAGGATCGTGAACGTCAACTTTAAGGTGTGGAAATCTTTCAAGTATCTTTCCGCCCATTTCTATACATATCTCAGGGGACTTGAATGGGAACTTCTTATCTGAACGCTTTGCGTCGACCTTGAAAGTTCTCGCAGTTTCCATTTCGTCCTCGATATAGTCAAGTGACTTTGTGAGTATCTCGTCCATATCCTTTTCCAAAACGCAGCAGCGACAGAGCTTAACAATACCGAAAATTTTCGACAGCTTTTCCACCGCCATGTCAACATCGCTGTCATCATTAAGTGGCTCAACATACAAAGTAGATTGTGCTTTTGATACGCTGAACTGTCCACAGCTTTTAAGTCTTCTTTTTACGCTCTTTGTCATCATGCTCTCGAAGCTTGATTTGTTAAGACCTTTCAGAGCTATCTCACCATATTTGCAGAGAATGATTTCTTTCATAAATTTTATCCTTTCTTTACGAAAACTGCACAAAAAAGTCCTCGTCAAAAACCTGTCAAAAGCGACCTTTTTCGCCGTTCCCCTTTATAAATAGTACAAAACATTTGTTTGCGTGTTTTACCTTACCTTGCACAGGTCATTCTGCGCAGACTTTATGCCCTCCATAAGAGCGTCGATATCAGCCTTTGTGGTGTCGATGCTACAGCTTATCCTGATAGTGGAGTCAAGGCTCTGCTCGGGATATCTGAACTCTTTTAGCACAGAGCTTTTCTTGCCCTTTGAGCAGGCTGAGCCGCTTGAAACATATATCTCACGCTTTTCAAGATAGTGGAGAAGCACTTCGGACTTTAACCCATTGACGGCAATGCTTGTGACATAAGGCGAGCCGCCTTTTCGTGAATTTACGAAAACATCGCCGTTTTCGTTACACTTTTCTATGAGATAGGCTTGGATATCAGCCGCCTTTTCAAAGTTCGCAGAAACATTCGGCGCAAGCTTTTTCACCGCCGCACCGAAACCGCATATGAGCGGCACTGACTCAGTACCCGAACGAAAACCTTTTTCCTGTCCTCCCCCAAGCATAAAAGGCGGTATATGAATGCCCTTTTTCACATACAGCGCACCGATACCCTTTGGAGCATATATTTTATGACCGCTGAGAGATATCATATCGGCATTCAGCTTTTTGGCTTTCACAGGAATTTTCATAAATCCCTGAACGCAGTCGCAGTGAGTAATCACCTGGGGATACTTTTTCTTTATCATAGAAAAAGCTTTTTCCACAGGAAGTATGTAGCCGTTTTCGTTGTTCACAAGCATACAGCTAACAAGGAAAGTGTCCTCGTTCACAGCGGCAAAGATGTCACGAGCGTTTATCTCGCCGTTCTCGTCAGGGGATATCCTTATGACCTCACAGCCCATATCTTCAAGCTCCTGGGCAGGATTTTTCACAGCAGGGTGTTCAACAGAGGATATGACAACGCGCTTTTTACGTTTTCCGTGAGCCTTGTAAGCCCCGAAAATAGCGGTATTGTTGCTTTCAGTAGCACCCGAAGTGAAATAGACCTCATCAGGGGTAACACCGAGAGCGTCGGCAATGATCTCACGAGCGTCAGAAACAAGAAGCTCAGCGTCAAGACCTGCTCTGTGCAGAGAAGAGGGGTTTCCGAAGACCTCCAAGCCTTTCATTACAGCCGCTTTAGCTTCATCACAAGGTTTTGTGGTGGCGGCATTATCAAGATATATCAATTATCACAAGTCCTTTCATGTTTTATCGCAATTATTTTTATTATAACATATAATTGTGAATAATGCAAACAAATCGGGAAAGTGAGGAATGAGGAGTGAGGAGTGAGAAATTATGGTATCGCCTGCGGCGATGTATTTTTACATAGCACAATGCGGCACGGCATTTTCAGCCGCACCGCACAGAACACTATTTATCACAGTTACAATTACTTCCCCATGAAGCCATTGAAAGCCTGATATAATATCCCTGCGCTTCTCCGCAAACAGGACACCTCTCAGGGGCTTGTGTGCCCTCCACGATATAACCGCAGTTCAAGCATACCCACGTTTCAGACTGGGAGGAAGAGAACAGCTTTCCCTCTTTCATAAGCTTGCCAAATGCCGAAAAACGCTTGCCGTGAACATTCTCTATCTTGGCGATATTCGTAAAGTCCTGCGCTATCTTTCCATAGCCCTCCTGCCTTGCGACCTCAGCAAACGCAGGGTAAACATCTTCCGATTCCTGACGCTCGTTGTGGTCTGCCATACCAAGCAAGGTACACATATCCTCCGAAATATCCACAGGATAACCGCCGTCAACAAACACGCTCTCTCCTGACAGCTCTTTGAGATGTTCGTAGAATATCTTTGCGTGAACTTTCTCCTGATCGGCTGTGAATTTGAACAGGTCGGCAAGCACATAAAGCTTCTGCTGTCTTGCCTTTTCCTCCGCCATTGTGTAGCGGTTTCGTGCCTGACTTTCCCCTGCAAAGGCTCTCATAAGGTTATCCTTTGTTTTTGAATTTCTGAAATCTGACATTTTTTTTATCCTCCTACTTTACACAGTCAGTGTTCCTGACTTGCTTTCCACAAGAATGAGTATCTGCTCTTCCTCCGCAGTTTGTGCATTTATATACACAAGCACGTTCCTGCCGTTTTCTGCCCTGCACCTGAACTCATAACACAGCTTCTCCTCCAAACCGTCGGTAGGGATAAGTGCAAGCCTGCCGGATACTATTTCAAGGCGCGGGGACACGCTCTCTTTCGCTCGGCTTTGGGATATATCCGCTTCGGGGATATCTCTGTCATAGTGGTTCACCAAAAAGCCCTTTGCGTCAAAGCCTAATATCTCACCGTCGTCCATTGCTACTGATACCTTTATAAGGTCGGTGTAACAGCACACGTCAAGGTCGTTGTAGGCGAAATTCACTGTGAGAACGTTGTCGATATTCTCATAGTAGGTGGTTTTCATGGACAGTATGCCGAGGTCATCGAGAAAATCCTCTGCTGCCTTTACTCCCTGCTCGTTTGTAAGCTCTGTGCTTTCGCTGATACGGCTTTTGAGGAAATATGAGATATATCCGCCCTGCTTTGTCACCTCGCAAGCCACCGTCTTATCCTCGTTTGAAAATCTCCAGCATGGCATTTTGCCCTCTACCTCTGAGATATCTGTGAACACTGTGGAGTTCATGTTAAGCCCCAGAGAACAGCGTTCAAGGGCTTTGGTCTGTGAAACGTTCTCTGCCTCAGATGTCATGCGTGGGGTACGCTCCATGATATTGTCTGAGAATGGGCCGTCATAAATAAGGCTTGGATAGCTTTCAAAGCTTCCCTCAAAGTCTGAGAAGCCCTCTGTCACTGTGGGCGGGTCGCTCTGCTGTGAGCCTGTTTGGGTGAGGGCTATCTCACCGCTGTTCACTGAGCTTTCAAGCTCCCACATATCCTCGGAAAGTTCTTTGGAAAAGTCATAGAGCGAGGATATGTTCTCATACTCCTCGTCTGTTATCTCCTCGCCGTTTATGAGCCTCTCGCTCACTGCCATGGAGTAGTTTCCTACCTGTGAGAGAAATTTGTAGGTGTTTTCAAGCTGCAGCTCTTCTATGGGAAGCTGTGACAGAGCCGCCTTTGCCGAGGACGCTTCTCTGTAAAGCTTCACCGCAAGTGACTGGTGCATTTTTCCTGAGCCTGCATAAAGTTCCTTTTCAAGAGTGTCGCTCACGTTCTCTACTGCGTCGCACAGATCGCCCATGGCTCTTGAATAGGTGTAGTTCACACTACGCAACGCCCTTTTTTCGCTGCTCATAAGTTGTATATTTCTCACCGCAAGCACACCCACGACAGCCACTGTGAAAGACACTATCCTAACTGCGTTTCGCTTTGATATATCCATTTTTTATGCTCTCCTTTTCTTTTTTCTCCATTATTATGCCAGCTAAAATGCTGATTATTCTCATTAACTGTGCCTTGCAGTGCCATTTAAGGCATATCATGATACACAAAATTTCTTTCCTAATCTTGTGTATCATGAACATCTTTACTTACTTATTATTACATAAATCTCAAAATAAGTGTAATGATTTAACTTTAAAATTACTGAATTGTATTTATTTGTATAAATGCGAATTTGACAACGTGCTGAAAAAGGGCTATAATAAAGGGTGTGTAAAAATTATCGTGTAAAATGGCAGGAAAAATGTTAACTCTGCCTACAATTCTACGGGAGGAAATTATGAAATTTATTCCAAAGCTGACTGGTGTGGTTTTGTCAGCGGCAATAATGGCTCAGTCTGTTCCATTCGTGTATGCGGCAGAGAAAAGCATTGCGTCAAGTGAGCTTTCAAATGATATCCAGATATCAAAGCCTGAATATGCTACAGGCAATATGGAGGCTGATGGTCTTTTAGAGCCTGTCACTGAGGACGACCCTGAGTATCATAAATATCTTGAAAACAACGATCCATACGGCATTATGACAATGTCTGCTCTGTGGGGGGCTGACAGCCTTACTCATCAAAACAGATTCAGCGGTGTTTCAAAGGTCTATGGCATTGACGTTTCCTATTATCAAGGCAACATAGATTGGAAAAAGGTCAAAAACAGCGGTGTGGAATTTGTTATCATAAGAGTAGGCTACCGTGGCTATGGCAGTGCAGGAACGCTTGTGGAAGACCCTAAGTTCAAGACCTATCTTGACGGAGCTACCAAGGCAGGGCTTAAAGTTGGCGTATACTTCTACACGCAGGCGATAACCACAGCCGAGGCTAAGGCAGAGGCTAAGTTCGTTCTTGACAGGATAAAGGGATATTCTCTGCAAATGCCTGTTTATTACGATATCGAGTCTGTTGACTATGACACTGGCAGACTTGACAGCGCAGGGCTTTCCAAGGCTCAAAAGACCGCTCTTTGCACAGCTTTTTGCGACACTATCATAAAGTCTGGCTACAGCGCAGGTGTTTATGCAAACTACACATGGCTAAACTACTACATTGACGGAGCAGGGCTTGGCAAGAAATATCCTATATGGCTGGCTCACTACACAAGCAACACCAATTATGACCAACGCATGGATATGTGGCAATATTCAGGAAGCGGTACTGTTTCAGGCATTTCAGCCTACACTGACGTGAACGTATGGTATTCGGGCAAGCTTCCACTTTATGTGTCCGACCTTATCTCAGTGGCAAACACCTCCACCTCCAACAAATTTGCCTGGAACGGCGCTCCTGACGCAACAGGATATGAGGTATATCAGGGAACAAGCCCTAGCGACCCTCACAAGAAAAAAATAGGGGATACAAAAAATACATATTTTACAAACTCCAATAAGTCCACAGGCACTATGTACAAATACATGGTGAGAGCCTACAGTGACGCTTCAGGCAAGCGTGTTTACGGCGATTACTCTGATGTTTTCACCACCTGCACGCTTCCTGCGAACATCTCAAAGATATCCGCTTCTGCAAGGGGAACTTCTGTTACCATTAGTTGGGACAAAGTTTCAAAGGCGACCGACTACATCGTGGAGCATTATGTGAACGGTGCATGGAAGCAGGTCGGCACAACTTCAAGCCTTTCATACAAGGTGAATGGTATCACACAGAACGGTGTTAATAAGTTCAGGGTAAAAGCAAGAAGAAATTACAGTGGCGTATACTACAATGGTGGCTACACATATGTAAACGCTGAGGTCACTGACATACCAAGTGCAGTAACAGGCGTAAGAAGCACTTCAAACACTTCTACATCAAACACCATAACATGGAACGCTTCCAAAAAAGCGGAAGGCTATGAGATCTATCAGTGGATAGGTACTAACGACAGCTACAAGCTCATAGGCACGACCACGTCCACAAAGTTCACAAACTCAAAGAAAAGCTCAGGCACGATGTACAGATACAAGGTAAGGGCATTCAACACTGTTGACGGACAGCGTATCGAGGGTGCATATTCCTCTGAGCTTACCACCTGCACTCTTCCTGCAAACGTATCATTCTCCCTTTGCTCCACTGACGTTGATTCCATAACACTCAACTGGAACAAGGTATCAAAGGCTACAGGCTATCAGGTAGAGATGTACACAAACGGAACATGGAAAACTCTCTCCACCCTTTCGGGAACGAGCTACACTGCAAGCGATCTTTCACAGAAAACAGCTTATCGCTTCAGAGTGAGAGCCATAAGAAATTATAACTACATAAACTACTACGGTGACTACACTGAAAAGGACATCACCATTCGTCCTGCAAACACACCAAAGGGGCTTTCCTCATCAGTGAACACATCAAGTTCCAACACTATCACATGGGAAAGCGTGAATGGAGTATCCGGCTACAGCGTTTATCAGTGGATAGGAACGTCAGACAGCTACAAAGAGCTTGGTGACACTGCTTATCCATACTACACCAACTCAGGCAAGTCATCAGGCACTATGTACACATACAGAGTAAAGGCATATTATGTAAGCGACAATGTTATGCAATACAGCAAGCCTGCACAACTTGTCACCTGCACACTTCCTGCAAACGTCACTGTCAAAACGGCAAAGCGTTCGGGAAGCAACATCTCACTTGCATGGAACAAGGTATCAAAAGCCACAGGATATGAGATATATGTGAAGTCAGGAAGCAGTTGGAAGAAGCTCACCACAACATCAGGCAAAAGCTACACTGCAAAAAATCTGTCAGGCACTAAAACATTCAGAATAAGGGCATACAGAAAATACAATGGTGTGAACTATTATGGTGCTTATACTGAAAAGACGGTTAAATAGTCACTTGCCGTGACGGGCATTTTACGCCACACATTGTGATATGATACAAATTTGCACCGCTGAATAAAAATGAGGGGCGACCTTAGGTCGTCCCTTTTTTGCACAATTTTCAATATCCGCACAACATTATTGTAGGGGCTGGCGCCCTTGACAGCCTGCATTTATTTTACAATATTTTGACACTATACAGGCACAAAATAGCCGTCAATATGCTCTTTGTCAAGCCCCTCGCCAATGACGATAAACACCGCCTGACCTCGCTCTATAGGCTTAACAGTGATGTTCTTGTGGGTGGCGTTAAGCTCAAGCCACTTGCCCTCAGCGTTTTGCATAAAGCCTTTTACACGGAATATCCTTCCGCACTTGCTGTCGCTCATAAGCCTGCTCACAGCATCTTCCATAGCATTGTCAGGAAGCTTCATATTCATAAAATACAAAGAGGTATAAGCTTTATCTTGGTCGAACCACAGCTTTTCGTGGGAATCCGGCTCATAGCCACTGTTGGCTATCCTTTCCATATCCTCATCTGTAAGCTCCGACCAGTCTTTCATTATTATCTCAGGCTTAGTCATTCTGTGGCAATGGAACTTTTTCTGCACGGCTTCAAGGTGTTTTAGAGTATCCTCAAGCTCCTGCTTTGTGGCTTCCTGACATCTGCTCATGAGAACTATGCCTGCTTCCGAAAGCTGAGAAGCAAGAAGATAATCAGAAGCTTCCGACAAGTTGGTATCAAGGCAGGCGTCTGCAATAGTTATAACGCTTCCTATCTCATACCAATTATCAAGAGGTTCTTCTCTGAGCACGTCAAAGAACTCGTCAGCTTCATAAATGCCTGACGGCTCCACAATGACCCTGTCAAGACCACGCATACCCATAGCAATAAGCTTAGTCTTAAAACGCCGTCTGTGGCAATCCTTATCAGCCGCCGAGACCATTTCAAGGTCGCAATTCTCGTCCAAAAGCTCCTGCAAAAGAAGCATATCCACATTCACTGCACCGAAATCATTCTCCAACACGCCAATTTTACAGCCCTTATCCAAAAGATAACGGGCATATTTTTTTATAAAAGTGGTCTTCCCTGCTCCGAGAAACCCCGTCACAAGGTCTACCTTGGTTTTCTTTTTCTCTGTGTTCATAGTTAATGCCTCCTAATGGTCATATTATACCATATCGGCAAGGCTTTTGCAATGAGAGAAATAAAAAAACACGCCTTACACTAAGTAAAACGTGTTTTGCACGGGGACTCCCCCTACATTGTAAAGTTGACAACAAAAAACGCACCCTGCAAACTCGCAAAGTGCGTAAATACGCTGGTGCGCCAGAAGGGACTCGAACCCCCGACCTACTGGTTCGTAGCCAGTCACTCTATCCAAAAATAAAACCACAAATTTCTTTCAGTTAAACAAAATATCATGAAAATGGCTGCTAAGACTTTGGCAGCTTTTTTGATGATATTTACACATATCATCAAGCATAGACAGGGTAGCTCCCTGAGCGGCAGGACGTTCTCCCCTGCCGCTTTTTCTGTGCTTAATACGGAGAACTTAAACATTTTCAGAAAGGGTGTTTTAAATGGAGAACACAAAAACAAAAATCGTAGCCGTTGCAAATCAGAAAGGCGGCGTCGCAAAAACAACATCGGCATTTAATATTGCCGCTATTCTTGCACAGCGAGAGAAAAAAGTCCTTATGATAGACCTTGACCCTCAGAGCAGCTTGTCAGTATCGTGCATGAAGTACGAATATGACCCTGACGATATCACTATCACTGAGCTTATGTCATCTATCATCAATAAGAAAACCATTGATTTCAAGACGGCTGTTCATCACAACGAGCCAAACAACATTGACTATATTCCTGCGACTATAACACTTTCAGGAATTGAAGTTGACCTGTGCAGAACACGCTGCTGCGAAATGGTGCTGAAACGTGTCATTAGTAATTACATCGGCTGCTATGACTATATCATCATAGATTGCCCTCCGTCACTGAGCAACTTGCTCTATAATGCGCTTTCCGCCGCAGATATGGTCTTGATACCTGTGATTGCTCAGGAAATGGCACTAAGCGGAATACCGCTTCTTCTTGACAGCATTGACGATATTCACGAGTATGCGAATCCTGATCTTGAGATACTTGGCGTATTCGCAACATGGACAGAGAAAAACAACACAATGTCAGCTGAAGTAATTGAGTCAATAAAAGCCGCATTCAATGATAAATACCTTGGCAGCATAAGCAAGTCAAAAGCAGCTCAGGACAGCAGTCGTGAGGGCATCGCCCTTTGCAACTATAAAATCAGCAGCACAAATAAATACAAGAATATGCTCGCAGACGAGTATCGTGTAATAGCTGACAAAATAGAGTGTGTCACGGTGACACACTAAGGAGGTTTCAGTATGATAGATATAAAACGCTCCGCAAATCGTCCAAGAGCTAACTTCTCAAATAACTTTGAGGAGCTTCTCATGGATAAGCAAAAGGTGGTTTCGCTGCCAATGTCAAAAATTGAGCCTTTCAGTTTTAATGGTGATCCACAGCCATTTGCAATAGATGAAAATGAGATATCTGCACTTGCCGACTCTATTTCAAAGTGTGGACTTATCACACCGATAATAGTTCGCAGCATTAGCAGCAACAGCTATCAGATACTCAGCGGTCATAAAAGATACGCCGCTTGCAAAAAGCTTATGCACCTTGACATTGACGCCGTTGTTATCGAAGTCACTGATGATAACGTGGCTTTCGATATAGTCTGCCAGGCAAACATTCAGCGAAAAGAGCCACGTCCAAGCGAGCTTTCAAAAATGTTCAATACATACTTAAGTCTGAGAAAAAACGTTTCAGCAGACCTGACAGTAAATGAGATAAGCAATATGTTTGGTATATCCAGAAAAACCATTTACCGCTATGCAAATATCTCAAATCTTGATAATGGGTTAGCAGAGCTTATAGACAGCAAATCTATTCAGATAAGATTCATTGAGCCGCTTGCAAAGCTCAGTCCTGAGCAGCAGAAAGCCATAGCAGACTATTACAATTATGACGAACGGCTCAGTTCAAAAGAGCTGACGTTGGTCATAGAGCAAATGACAGACAGCAGAAGCAGTGATATCTATGATATCATAAAATCTATAAGAAATCTGTCTGAAAAGAAAAAAGAGCCATACAAGAACAGCTTATACAATGAGATGTATATCAAAAAGCCGTCATGTATGCAGAACATGACCGAGAGTGAGCTTGACAAGATAATGTATGAGCTGCTTGATAAATATCTAGAAAATAATTTCAAGAGTACAAAAAAAGTTACCACAAATGAAAAATAATATGCTATAATCATAGCAACAGGAGGAAAAGCAATGAACATGACGTTCAAAATAGATATAGATCGTAAAAAAATAGAGGCGATACGTTGTTATCTCCCAGACGGCAACGTTGAGCAACTTCTGCACGAGGAGATAACAAAGGCGGCTAACTCTGCAGTTGACAAGCTTTACAACAGGAATGTTCCTAAGAAAGTGCAGGAGTTTCTCAGAAAGACTTCGGAGCAGAAGGCTGTCAGAAAAAAGGAAGAAGATATGCCAGATGAATAACGGAGTTTTGAAAACCTACGATAGCAAAAACCAGACGGCACTCTATAAGGCTAAAGACAACCGGCTATACGAGATCATATCTATCGATACCGACTGTGCTGTAATGGCTGCGGCATTTGATGATACATTTGCAGTCGCTGCAAAGCCGTTTCTCGATGAGATCAACAATGTGATCGATTTTTCAAGCATTGAATATTTCCCTCACAGAATTCAAGCAGAGAGCTACAGCAAAATACTTCATCAGTGCTATGCCGAACCGAATGCACAAAAACAACAGCGTGTCACGGTGACACACTCAGATAACATCACTCAAAAACATAAAAGTTTGTAATTGAAAGAGGAGGACCATTATGAACGAAAACAGGAATTTTAACGAAGATTTTGAAATCGAGCAGGCAGGACCAGAAGATGTTGGCTGCGATCTTTTTGAGTATGAGCTTACACCAGAAGGTACATACGTCCCTAAGATAGCATACACAAGTGACCCCGAAGAAGAAAAGCTGCTTAAGAAGCCTATCCGCAGATGGGGACGTGCATGGATGAAATGGATGGAAGCAGAATACCCAGCAGACGTTGACATTCTCGTGTGCGAATGCCGTTGGCAGATCATTCCGAGAGAAATAGATATCGAAGCTGAGGAGAGGTTTGACGAGCTTGATGAGATCTACAGAAAAGATCACCCACGTCCTACAGAGTTCAATGCTATACGCAAGTGGGAAAAGGAAAGGCTCATGACGCTCGAACATCAGGTAATGGAGGAGATCGTTTATAAGCGCAGAGAATGAAAAATTTCTCCAGTGTGTCACCGTGACACAAAAGTATATAAAAAAGATATCCACTTTATTGACATTGGCTCAAAAATCTGATAAAATAAAGGTGAAAAGAGAATGATAATAACTGATGAAAAGCTAAAAGGGTCCATTGAGGATAAAATGGCTATCGCTGACAGCTTTAACCTTATGGACGATGACTTCTTTGCCGTAGTAATGCGTGACAAAGCTGCGTGTTCATATACACTGAGCAGACTTCTTGATAAAAAGCTCAATGTCATTAAAGTTGATACGCAATATGCCATAAGAAATTACAACGGACATTCGGTAGTGCTTGACGCACTTGCCGAGGACGAGGAGCATAAGCTATATAACATAGAAGTTCAGGTCAAAAACAAAGATTATCACCCAAAAAGGGTAAGATACTATCAGGCAAGTCTTGATACTCTGTTTCTTGAGAAAAATCAGAATTACAAAGAACTGCCTGAGTTGTATCTGATATTTATTTCGGCTACTGACTGGCTGAAAGGCGGCAAGTGTAAATACACGGTTCGCCGAATGGTCGATGAAACGCAGCAGGAAATTGACAACGGCGTACACGAATATTACTTTAATGCAGCAGTTGATGACGGCAGCTCTCTTGCCAAGCTGCTGCAATATCTAAAGAACAGCAGTGCTGACAACAGCTCGTTCGGAGAGCTGTCAAAGGCAGTATACAACCACAAAAGAACAGCGAAAGGAGCGGATAGTATGTGTGAGGCTGTTGAAAACTATGGATATAGGAAAGAGGCTGAGGGCAGAGCCTACGAAATAATCGCTCTTATGTTGGAAACTGGAGCAGACGATGAAGCGATAATTGCAAGGTTGATGTCACGGCTTGAAATTTCCAAAGAAAGAGCTATAGAATACTATAACGCTTACAAGAAGCAAGAGGGTAAAGCTGAAAAGTAATTTTGTCCGTGGACAAAGCAGAACAGAATATGATTATAAGGACACTTGAATTTCAGGTGTCCTTTTTTGTTGACAAATGTCACTTTAAATGATAAAATGGGAGAATGAGGAATGATTTGGTATACTATATTTATAATCATATTTCTGTTTGGAATATTGTACATTTCAAATAACAAGAAGAACAGCAGCGAATTAGTAACATCTATTATTGATAAGTTTTGCTTACTAGCATTATATGTTATATCAACAAAACTTACTAAGCGGCTTATTCCCCAACTGACGGTTACCTTATTAATGGATATATATATTGTTCTGAGGGAAAAATACTGCAGTCCTTTATCTAAGACACAGAAAATAATTTTATTGAGTATAACCAATTTTCTTTTAATTTTTCTATGTTGGAAGTGGATTTATGAACTTACTTAAAACTACATTCGAATACAAACGTAAGGACACTTGAATTTCAGGTGTCCTTTTTTGTTGACAATATAAGACGATGATGATAAAATAAAAGGGTGAGCAATATTGAATTACTACGCAGAACTTCTTAATGAGTGCAATGCCTGCATATGTTCGGGTGTTCTGTCTGAACAAAAAAAGTTTTGTCACAAACTTATGGCTCTTGATCAACAATATCTCACCACTGTTCAGCGTGAATACCTTATCATGAAAATTGATAACTGTATAAGTAGTTATTACAACAGCTTGTCAAATGGTCGATTTTATTCATCTCGAAACAACAACGAACGTACTGATATAGCCGTATTAAATCGTACAGCAATGTATCTTGGGCATATGGTGAACAACACAAATAAAGGTTTGCTGCTTAAAGCTCTGTTCAAAACTTTGAGTCATAATAAATCAAAGTATGAGCCTTACGAATATGACAGACTTCTTGCAGAAATCGTTATTTCTGCATTTAAGATGTAGGTAAATAAAAACTTAAGGACACTTGAAATCTCAGGTGTCCTTTTTTGTTGACAAAAATCACTTTAAATGATAAAATGGGAGAAAACAATGAATGATAAGGTGAAGAAGAAAATGAAACCAAGGATATTTATTAGTTCAACATTTTATGATCTAAAATACATAAGAGAAGAACTTATGAGATTTATAGTTAGTAAAAATTATGAGCCAATATTATTTGAAAATGGAAATATTGGCTATACACCCAATAGAGCGTTGGATATTTCCTGCTATGAAGCAATGAAAAATTCAGACATGGCTATTTTGATAATAGGCGGCAAATATGGATCTCCATCGACAACTGATAACAACGAATTTAAAGAATATGTTTCTGTCACAAGGAAAGAATTCAGATCAGCAAATGAGAGCAAAATTCCTATATACACCTTTGTTGACAGCAAGGTATTTACCGAATATGAACTGTATGAGCGAAATATAAATGAGTCTGAAGCGATATTAAACATTAAATTCAATAATGCGGATAATATTAATATCTTTAAGTTTATAAATGAAATAAAGATTTTGGGATTACCAATGTTTCAGTTTTTGACAATAAATGATATAGAACACATACTGAACGAGCAATGGGCTGATCTCATGAAAAAATATCTCACCCAGCTTCGTGAACAGAAAACGGCAGAAACACTGCAAGATATATTGGAAAAGCTGGAGAACACTATTGGCGGAATTGATAATAAGGTCACTTTAGTAAGCAATAAATTGTATGATGGCAAACACGATGATTTCGACAATGAGCTTACAGTATTAACATTAAGCAACAGGATAAAAGCAAACATTAGAATATTTGAAAATAAAAGTTATAGCAAAGAAGAAAACATTAAAATGTTATTCGATGCATTGATATATGCTTTTTCTTTCATTTCAAAAGTCAAAGACATTTCAAGCAAAGAGTTTTCTGATATAATAGACAATTCTCTAAAACATAAGAATATACAATTCTGCAACCTGAATCATGATTTGCGTCGAAATGCCGACCTCTTTAATGCTGTTGCTAATAATACTAAGCTATATAATGATGTGTTATCTAAGTTAATGGAGAATTATGACGTTCTCGTTCGACAGTAAACCAAAAGTTAAACTTAATACAAACGTAAGGACACTTGAGTTTCAGGTGTCCTTTTTTTATAAAAAGGAGTAATTAGACCATGGAAAGAATATTTTACATTTCACTGGGTGCAAGTCTTTGTATAACAGGAATTTGGGCAATAATCAGAGAATTTATTCCTGAGAAATACAGACTTTTCAAGAAAGGCAGGAAAGAAAAATGATTTTTCAAGATAAAGAACACGAGAAAATGTTCAATAAGTTGTGCAAGGAAATGCCATATCTCGATAACTTTCATATGTCACTTGCTTACCTCCTCACATTGGACACTGTTTTGCGTGACCATATTGGCGCACTATATGACGTAAAAAAAGATGTTATTATTTTCGAAGGGTTGAACAAGCCTTTTCAGACAAGCACAAGCAGTAAAACAACACGTTTGGCATTCAACCTTTGGAACGGTTCAGTGTATGACTCCGATCCCCCTGAAACGTATATCGACAAAAATGGAGAGAAAGCATATATACCAAGCAAGTATTATGCGCCCAACAATATCTTTAACTGCAACTACACGCCGTACTACTTCGAAGCAATCAAAATCAGGTACGAGATTTTCATGTAAGTAATGAAAAGGAGGTAATGGTATGAAAGCCAAGAACTATTGTCCTGAATTTGAAGAATACAAAACCATACGTCAGTGGGCGCTCTTAGGACAGCTACCGAAAAAGGACGCTAAAGGCGTTGAGCTTTGGGCAAATAGGAATTGTCAAACTTCATATGTGTACTATAGCCCTGACGAGGTAGTGCCTGCAACAGAAAAAGAGTTGCAGGATTTTTTTCAGCCTGAGAGGGACAGAAAAAATAAGCTGGCAAGACTTAACCGCAAGTGGCGTAAAGAAGCCGAGGAAAAGAAACGCCAAGAGGAACAGAAGAAGATATTTGATGAAGCGGTCGAAGCTGCCTTATTGCCTTATCGAGAATTGATATGGAAATTAACTGAGAAGACCAAAGAGCTTTATCCGAAAAAAGAGTATCCTCAATCAATAGTGATAGATACAGAAACCACAGGACTTGACCCTTTTCGTGATGAGCTATTGCAAGTATCTATCATTGATGAGGAGGGAAACGTTCTTTTTGACAGCTACTTCAAGCCACTCAAGCACAAAGAATGGTCAAAAGCAGAAAGTGTTAATCATATCTCGCCTAAAATGGTAGCGGATGCACCATATATAAACGAGAAAGCTGCTGAACTATATGCGATATTATCGCAGGCACATTGGATAATCGGCTATAACGTTGATTTTGATTTGAGATTTCTCATGGGAAGCGATATCATAACAGATGAGGAGTACAATGCATTTCGTACTGAAGATGTGATGATACAATTTGCTGAAATTTACGGTGAATACAGTGTGTATCATGAGGATTATAAATGGCAGAAACTCACAACAGCGGCAGCGTACTATGATTATGATTGGAACGTGAAAGGAATTGAAGCACATAATAGCCTTGCGGATTGTTTTGCAACATTGTTTGTTTATCATAAAATACTCAGTGGAGAATAGCAGATAATTGACACATGATGAATAATATGGTAGAATGGAGTGTGTGCGATGTTACTCAATACATCTCAGTTAAAAGAGCTGTATAACAGATATGACAAGAAAAATAGTTCACTCATATCGATACCATTCTCAGCAATATCTGATGAGCCGTTAAAATTTTATAAATGGTATGCAGCTCTATTTCAAATCGAACTAAACGTCAAAGCGTTTGCTGACGTTGACAGCAAACAGATCATAATATATAAAGGAAAGAAAATGAAATACTATGCTACCATTTTAATACCCTACGAAAATCGAGAAGCCTACATTGACGCAGTGAATGAAATAAACCAAATCGTATCTTCCAATGGCTGTATCATTTTATTTGTATGTAATATTCCATATAACCTTGTTTCTTATCTTTCAATTGAAGCGAAACAAAATGAGGGACAGCTTATTGAAAACATTATCAAGAAATATGATTTGAGAAAAGAGTCATCGTTGGGGATTCACGAACTGTTCATGGAATTTTGCAACAGAAAATTCAATATGGCGAATATTCCACCTAGTTGCAGCAAAGCAGATATAACGCAAATGTTCAGTGACGCTTATTTCTTCTGTTCAAAATCAGATCTCTCCAAGAAGGGATACAACTTTAATACTCATATTAGGAGGAAAAAAGTATTTATATCATACTGCCACGCTAACAAAGAATTGGTCTATGAAATAACAGAAGCCCTTGAATACAGCGGCATTGATCTTTGGATAGACAAAAAAGACATAAGCGTAGGTTCTCACCTGCTGGAATCAATCCTTGCAGGTATAGAAGAAAGTGATTTTGCCATTCTCTTTCTTAGTAATGCGACACTGTCATCAAATTACGGACAGTTGGAACTTAAAACAATAATGTCAGCGCTAACAAACAAGAAAAAAGGCTGGTACATAGTTAAAATAGACGATGTAGATGTAAATAACATCATGCCGTCATTAGGCGATTATAAATACTATGACCTAAGCAATGGAAATAAAACAGAGCTCATCAAGGATATCATCAATGCGATAAACGCTCAAAATTAAGCAGCAATATTTGACATCACAAATCAATTGTGATATAATCTAGTTTGGAAAAGGTAAACTTAAACGGTAGGCGGTGTCCTCCCACACGGAATGATCTGAATATTGTCAGCCGAAAGGCTCAGGCAAAATAGGATATTCGGGAGGTGATAGAATGGACTTAGCTTTCTTTGTCTTGACTATCGTGCTGATTGTCGCTCTCAACGAGCTGATAAAAAGCATAAAAAAATAACCGCCCTCGACCAAAAGTTGCGGTTATTTTTTACATAATCAAAAACTGAGGATAGCCGTCTATGCGGTTTACCTTTTCTATATATAAGTATACATCACTTTAAGATATATGTCAAGTCTAAAAAGGAGGAAAACCATATGAAGAACACAATGAAAGCCATAGCCGCCTTGATAATCAGTGCGACAATGATAAGCATAACCGCCTGCGGCAACACAGACAACACATCATCAGCCCCTCCAAAGGCAACCACAACGGCTTCAAGCACAGAAGCTTCGGCAACTACCACAACGGAAGCCACACTGACCTCTCAGAGTGAGGAAACAACTTCCCTTTCGGCTACCACAACATCATCAACAACGTCCGCAAGCACAAGCAGTGGTAAATCATCGACTACCACAAAGGGTGGCACAACCACAAAATCGAACAGCCCACAGGCTAGTAATGGCGGCACAGTAAATAATCAGAGCTACAGCCACAGCACTTCAAACAACGGCTCAGGCAACAACAGCTACAGCAATGACAATAACAACAGCTATCAGCCACAGCAGACGGAACGTCAGACAGAGCGTCAGACAACAACTACAAGGCAGACCACAACAATGGCAAAGAAAACGCAAGCTCCGAAGCCAAAGCCGACTACAACTACAACGGCTAAACCAAAGGCAAACCTTACACAGAGTGATATAGACAGACTTCAGAAAGAATTGCAGGAATATAGCAACAAAATTGCAAGACCAAGAGTTGAAAAAATTTATGCTGAAAACGGTTATTCATCAGTTGATGATTTTTTGAATGACATTTCAAGCATTACAATAGATAACAGCACTTGGTTCTCACCTCAGATCGTATATCCAACAGACAATTATAAAGACGTTCTTTCAAATTGCAAGGCAGAAGTTAATTTTGCCTATAATGATTGGTTAGACTATGAGGTAAGTCAAGTTGTTATTCTTTGTGATACTTCAACAGATTACAATGGAAACTTCTGCTACGAGATATACTTTGCCGTATGATATTAAAATATAGAGAATAATTAAGACGATTGAAATAAAAATCAATCGTCTTTTTTTGTGCCTAAAAAATAATATCCGCAAGGATTTGACATAGAGAAAATTTAGAAAGGACGATGTTTAAAATGAAGAAGAAAAGCATTTTTAAAAGACTGAGTTCCCTGCTTATTGTAATGCTCATGGCTGTGTCTGTTTTTTCAGATGGACTTGTTGCCTTTGCAGAAGATGGCAAAAACACAGAACACATTCTGTACGGCTGGGGCTACAATTTCAGTAATTCGGGACTTGCCAATGCTTATGACCCACTCACAGGAGGAAAGACTAACGATGCCTTTAATTACAAATGGGCGCAGGAGTTTTTCTATTGGACAGACAGCAGCGGAAACTATTGCTACTGCGTACAGCTAGGCACAGACCATGAGGATAGTGCTGTGATGAGTTCCATAACATTTAATGATAATGCTATGGTAAAACTCTATAGTGACAGAAATCAACGTGAACGAGTAAGAGCAGCTACAATTTATGCCTATAAAGGCAAATCAAAATACGGATACAGTGGAAATGTGGAATTGGTAGCTTCACAGGCTATGATATGGGCTGTTTCGGGTGGATATTTTTACAGCAGTTCAGAAAGCCTTTCCACAAACGAAAGCTCACTGCTAGGTCATATAATCGCTCCTACAAATGATGAGCATAAAGACCTTATTAACTGCTACAAGAAAATGAAAGGTGATATACTTAGTCACTTGAAAATACCAAGTGGTACAAGTATTCAATCAAGAACAGCCCCTACATACGAATTGAAGTATAACACTTCAACTAAGAAATATGAGGGTACAATAAAGGCTGACAGCAGTATCTCACAGTTCGATTTTTCAAAAGTTGACGGAGTTACATTCAAGAAAGACGGAAGCAACATTAAGGTTTCCGCCAATGAAAACATCAAGGCAGGAACAAAAACTGTTACCTTGACAAAAACCAAAGCAAAGAACAGCGGTGCTATTGAAGATTGCGTACCACTTGTTTTCCAAACAAAAGACAACTCAACTAAGTCGCAGATGAAGGTCGGCTACATTTCAGGCAAAGACCCTGTCCAGGCATATATTAAGCTTAAAATAAGCACAGGTTCAGCTCACCTTGACAAGAGCTTCACAGATTACTTTGACAACAAGCAAACAGGCACAGCGGATTTGTACAAAGCTGTTAAGTTCCAACTTGTCCGCAAAGTCGGTGACAGCTACAAGTTTGTAAAGGCAACTGGAAAGGACGGAAGCTACAGCTTCACTGACCTCGCTTCACAGGCTACAGACCTTACGCCAAACAATAAGGGTGATATTGATGTAACAGGTCTGCCAGAAGGCGATTATGAATGGAGAGAAATATCCACGGCAGACGGATATATGATTTCATCAAAGAAAGCTATCACTGTTACCGCTGACAAGACGGCTAAAACGGAGTTCGTCAACAAGGCTTCTGCTCCTGACAAGGGCAAGATAACAATTCACAAGCGTGACGCTGAAACAAGAGCTGACCTCGAAGGCGCAAAGTTTGAAGTGGCAGCAGCCGAGGATATCTACGTTGGCAATGGCTATTGTATCTATCCGAAAGGAACAGTTATCGACACCATAACCACAGGCACAGACGGCATAGCTGAAACAACAAAGGCTATCTACAAGGGCTACAGCTACACTGTAACTGAGATTGAAGCACCAAAGGGCTATTCGATTTCTGATGAACCAACACAGACTATCAAGCTTGTTGAACAGCAGGCGGAGTTCGTTGTAGATTTTGACAACGAGCAAAACACTATTCCTTTTGAGATAACAAAGACTGACATTTCAACAGGTGAGCTTATCCCTGATTGCACCTTTGAAATTCTTAATGAAAATAACGAACAGGTCATCACAGGAACTACAGACGAGAACGGCATTGCACATTTTCAGCTTGCTATAGGCAAATATTTCTATCGTGAGATTTCAGCACCTGATATCTATGAAATTGACGATACTCCTTATCCGTTCGAAATAACAGAAAACGATGATATCGTCAAGGCTGAAATGACAAACAAGAAGAAAAGTGGTTCTATTAAGGTCACAAAGACCACCACAGGAAATCTCAATATCGAGGGCATTAAGTTCCTTGCAACAGGCATTTCTGATACAAACAAGGACTTGAAGTTTGAAGCTGTAACAGACGAAAACGGCATTGCGCTCTTTAATAAGCTTGTTATCGGCAAGTATGTCATCACAGAGGACGGATCAACAGTTCCTGCGGCTTACCTCACTGCTGATGAGCAGGAAGTAACAGTTGAATACAACGAAACAGCAGAGGTTTCTTTCGAAAACGAGGAAAAGACAGGCTCTATCAAGGTTCAGAAAAGAACAGAGGGTCAGAAGAATGTTGAGGGTATCACATTCTACCTCAAGGGTACATCAGACAGTGGACGTGAGATAAACATTCCTGCAACTACCGATAAAGACGGCGTAGCAGTCTTTGAGAACGTACCGATCGGTACATACAGTATCATCGAGGACGAAGAAACAGTGCCATACGGCTATCTCGTAGCTGACGAAAAGGAAGTCAAGGTCGAGTATGCTCAGACTATTGATGAAAATATTCTCAATAACGAGCAGACAGGAACAGTTCAAGTACACAAGAAAACAGACGGCATGACGAACATCGAGGGCATTCGTTTTATTCTTTCGGGTGTTTCCGATACAGGACGTGAAATAAACATTCCTGCAATCACCGACAAGGACGGCATAGCAAAATTTGAAAACGTACCGATAGGTACATACACTATCACAGAAGACGGCTCTACAGTTCCATACGGCTATTTGGTCGCTGACTCAAAACAGGTCACTGTAGCATATGCACAGACAGTTGACACGGATATGGTGAATGAGAAAGCTCCTGATACGCCGAACACAGGCGTAACGGACAATGACACAGACGGTAGAACAGCACTGTGCAGCGTGGCTATCATTCTCGCAGGAGCTGCGGTCCTGATGTTCAGCCGAAAAAGAAAAGAAAGATAATTGATATTGTTTGAAAAAAGACAGTAAAAAGGGGATCAATTTATCTTATAAAAGGAAGAAAGCCCCTGCAACTGGGCAGGGGCTAGGGAGGTAGTAATATGAATAATGAAAATGAACTCCATGATGTAACTTTTAAAATCAGGTATCCTAGTAAAAAGGAAAAAATTATATATGCGGTAAAGTCCATTTTAATAGATGAGTTGACTATTCTTGCTGAAAGTGTTGTTATAGCTGCAATACTTTGCTCTTTCTTTTTAAACGAATGGTCTATACCTCAAAAATGCAATGTATTTATAGTACTATTGTGCGTTGTATTTTTTACTTCACAAATATTGATGCTTTTAAGGGCTGCATTAACAGGGAGATACACCTTAAAAGAAATAATCATTCGGAGAGTTGAGGAATGAGCATATTTAAAAGATTGGAAAATCACTATAAAAGTAAGAGCTACTTGACATATCATGCGGCTAATGAGCATGAACAGCTGCTGTTATTTTATCCAAATTATAAAAGCACAAAGATATACGTCATACATAAAAGTGATGATTCTAAGTGTTTTGAACTTGGTTGCCTTGAAAAAGGTGATGATGAAAAGTTAGGTGTTCCGTTCTATGACGTTTGTGATAACAACTTTGATAAAATGATAGCGAAAATGAAAGGCGTAGATAAGGCAGCTGAGGACTACAGGTTTACAATCTTTTATGACCCCGACTCAGATACTTATTGGATAGACAATTCATTGCAGTTGTTTTTTGAAAATCAAGAAGATGTCATCGCCGCATATTTAAAAGAAAATGGATATCATTTAATAATAGTATAACATATTTATTTTCAAAGCACAAGCAGTTTAAATAGAAAAAAGCCCCTGCAACTGGGCAGGGGCTGGGGAGGTAAAGACTATGAGTATTTCTGATTTAGTTCTCGACTATACAATGTCATTTGCATCATGGTGGGTGATTTGGGAATTATGGACTGGTGATCCTCTATATGCTTGGCGAAGGCAAATTAAATTCATGAAAAATATAAAGAGTAATATCCAAAATAGGATAAAACATTTTAGATAAAAAGGATGACACTACAGGTAATACTGCAGATATACAAAGATGTTTTATGTCACTTTTATGCACAAACTTCAAAAAATATATTGAACTAATGTATATTAGCAAGAGAGAAATTATGTAGTATGCATAAATAAATACAATTAATAAATTTTGTTTAAGAAAACCATACAATGATCTATCGGTAGTCATAGTGCTTAATGCATTTACAAATCTTGCATTTATGTATTCAAAGCTTTCACAGTTTATTATTAGATCTGCATCTTTAAATGGATTATAGCAACAGGCTACACCTACAACATTGGCTACTATAGTCAAAAGAGCATATATCAATATCTTATACCATTTTTCGACATATAACCTATGTCCGTTTTCGTAAATAATGTTATAATCAACGCAGCAGCAACTCAGAGCAATAATAATTTGAAATACTATTGCGGCTACTCTGATATAATAATTGTAATTATAAAATAGGACGAGTATTGGTCTAATAAATGTGAAAATAAGAACTATCAATATTAGATACGCAAGTGAACGATATTGCTTTTTGTTTCTAATTAAATCTATAAAACACACACTACTTGTAACAAAACTTATGATAAACATAACATTTTTTATCATAAAATACACCTCGAGGTAAATGAAATGAAAATATTATACTATCTTTGGGCTGCATTTAATATATATAATTTTATCCATTTGATAATTTACAAACACAAGCATAAAAAATAGCTACATTAGAATTATATCACAAAATATGCTAAGTTGCAATAATAGGCACATACACCTAACACAGGTGTAACAGACAGCGACACAGACGGCAGAACAGCACTTGGCAGCATTGCGATAATTCTCGCAGGCACTGCATTTTTTATGTTCAGCAGAAAAAAGAAAGATAATTGATGCTGTCTGAAAAAAGACAGCTAAAGGGGATCAATTTATCTATACATGAAGAAAGCCCCTGCAACAGGGCAGGGGCTGGGGAGGTAATGCTTGATGAAGATCAGGATCAATAGGTCTTGCAGAAAACGCCGTCAAGACCGCCGCAGTGGTATGGGACGCTGCCTTTGTATCGAGCCAAAGCGTTTATGCAATGAAAGCAAAAAGCTGATAGTTGTTGACCCTATGTCTAATGTCATAGTCGTGACAAAGGAAAAAGATTATGGAGCAAAAAATGAATGAGTATAGATACTTTATAGCAGACGATAACAAAACAGGAACTCTGATTTTCAGTAATGAAATAAAGGGCGAAGATATGCTGCTTCTTGTCGGATACGTTATCTACTTTTACAATGCAGCGTCCGTTGATGATATCGTAGACAAGCTTGTAACCATGTATGGCTTTAGTGTCAGGAAAGAACATATTACAGCTTTTGACCTCAACACTAATCCTGATACACCTTATACATACTATGACCTTATTGATGAGGGCGGCTATTGTGAAAGTGATGGATATATGTACACCGATATTAACAGAATAAAAAAACTCTTTTCAGGAGAAAAATCCCAGAAGATGTTACGCACTATCGGTCGATTTTCCAAAAGAACATTTTCCTAGAATCTGTTAGTATACAGTTGTAATATATTTTATCGTCCTGTTTGTTGATTTCCATTTTAACATAGAATGATATTAAACAGTTGAAACAATCATTATCCTTTATATTTATGTGTTCATATACTTTTTCAGACAAATATATGGAACAAATCATTGGTAACTGTCTTTGTGTTAGATTGAAAATATACAATTTATGACCATTGCGGTGCTTTTTGCAACGGACTCTTACCTTTCCATAAAAGATTTTTAACTGATCAACATCAGCCTGAGATAATCCATTTGTAATACGTTTTTTAGGAATAGCATACTTAACGGCTGTGCGTTCACTTTGATTTTCAGTATTTGTAGAAACTTTAGATATCTTATTCTCTATAACAAAAGGATTCCGTGCAGCTTTCTTCTCTGAAAAACAGGATAATATAACAGCTTTAAGCCTATTTTGAAGTCTGTCCAGTGATTTTTCGTCATTTTCCAATAGTTCCAACTGATGATTTGTCGCTCTTTTGCATTTAAAAGAACAAGTGTCTGCGTGACTTTCTAAATTGCGGGTTGAGAAATAGTTAGATTTCGTTGTACATGAATTATAAGTCAAATGTGGTTTTTCACATTCAGGGCAGAAAAGATTATTCTTGATTTCATTATATAGATCTAACGAATTTGTTGCTAACTGAGTTACATCTTCAATAGACAGCATTTTTCTTTGTGATCCATTAATATAGAGTGCTTCTTCAAAAACCATATCTTGTCACCTCAATAATTATTTTAAACTATTTTCACATTAACAGTTTATTAATCACACATATTATAGCACATAATTTGAATTTATGCAATATAAAGACAAAATATGTGTCTAAAAAGAAAGGATGAGATTCTTGTCAAATCTTAAACAATTAAGGTTTACCATTTCAAGAAATGGTGACAAGGCAAAAACTGTTCTCAAAACTTCATACGATATTGTAAGTTTACCATACTTGCTAACATATGTTATGGGACTCTTTTTTGAGGAATATGCGAACGAAGGCGTTGGCTTTAGCACAAGTGAGCTTACTAATATGCTTTTGACTATGTACCCAAAAGATTTTGCGGTATCAGCGGAACAGGCGGATCTTGTTATTGATGATTTAGAAACATGGGAAAGAAATTGCAGTTCATATGATACCATAAGAACAATAAGAATTTTTAAGCCAAAGGAATTAAATCTTTCTGAAAAGCTATTTTGTAAATTAAAGAAACACTTCAAGCAGAATGGGTTTCATGCCGTGTATGCCGAAACAAACGAAGAAAGCCTGATTATTTTTTACAGACCCCAAAGTAATCAAAGAGTATTCGGAATACGAAGAAACTGTTATTCTAAAAATGGCAATAGCATAGAAATTGGTCTTTTAATAAATGAAAACACATTTTTGTGGTTTAAGACAGCAGCTATCGTTTCCTATAAAAAAATTTTAAAATCGATATTCAACGATGTGATACAGGAAATAAATAAAATCACTATTGATGAAAAAGCATTGCCACAAGATATTTTTCTTAATCCTTATGTGGCGTGCTTGGAGTATCTAAGCAAATATGGGTATTCAATAAAAACTATAGAATGGGAGTAAAAGCAATGAAAAAACTCAAAAAACATTTCTTCTCAAAGCTTGCAAAACTACATAAAAGGAATAGTGATAGACCACAGATGTATAACTTGAAGGGAATATCTTCTGACGGAAAAGTTGTGGAGTTCCCGTATATTTCTGCTGATAAATGTGGAGTTATCAATATAAAAGGACTTCCTGTTGGAACATATAAGTTCACCGAAGTTATAAATGACACACAGCAATAATAATCGCAAACACAAAATTATGGAGAATATTCAAATGAAAAAGCTAATCAAGCGTCATTTCTACAACATCACTTTTATTATCGCAAATGCAGTCAACTCGATAATTGTTGTCAATAACAAAGCAGATTGGTCAACTCCGTCAGAGTATATTAGGGCAAGAATACTACCGATCATGATACTTCCTGCACTTATGGGATTGATCTTTATATTAGCTGAAAAGAGAAAAGAATAATGAGCTTTTGGAACGGCTGCTGTGATGTCCAGCCGAAAGCGAAAAAAAAGTAATTGATACTGTCTGAAAAGGCAGTAAAAAAGGGATCAATTTATCATACATGAAGAAAGCGCCTGCAACGGGGCAGGCGCTAACATTTTAGTGTGCTCTATTATCTGACTTTTCATTATAAACCCATGCCATTACATAAGGCAAATGGAGTAGCAGTAAAATAATCAAATTGGTAAATGAAAATTGTTTTATTACATAATTCAAAGAATGTTCCCACGAATTATGAACAGACATTATTATCAACAAGAAATATCCTATTAATAAACTTGGTAACACAAGGAGTAACGCAGTGTTACCAAAGTGAAGTAACTTTTGATATTTTTCGCCCACTTGGTTTATAAATGGTTTTTTATGTTCAAATTCTATTGAAAAAAACAAATAAAACAACCCCTTAAGTAGGACACTTGCATAGATTAGTATAATAATGAATTTGCACGCAGCAAAAACTAGCAACTCTACAAGGATATACATATCATATTCAGTATAAAGAAGCTGATTTAGTTTAATTTGGAAATTGTCATCCCATGTACATATATGTAATGTCAATATAATCAAGAATGCACCGAATTTGTTTTGCTTTGAAAAAGAATATAAATCTTTAATGTGTTCGTACACTATACACACCCCCTCTCCAACTATAATTATACAATAAAATTAATGCCAGTCAAGTGATTAAGGTATACTAAAAATGAACGAGAATAACCATACACCCATAAATTCAAGACTACTGATATTCCTACTGTTTATCAACTCATTAATGCTTGGATTTATTAAAGTGTATTTTAAAAGCAATACACTTCTTAAAACAAAGATCGTTGTCATATGGCTTTTGATAAAAGCGGTTATTATTCTGCTGAATGTAAGCTACATTAAAAAGAACATATACAATGTGACACACAATAAAGAATACCAGACAAGTTCTATCGCAGTGATACGCAACACTCATTTAATGAGCTGCACATGTACTTTTGTGGCATTCCTTATTATAAAAGTTTGATAGGAGCTGATAAAAATGGTAAAAGTACGCATAGAGGGTTTACCAGAAGAAGTTGAAAAGTTCACAGAACAGCCTAAGAAAGACGGATATGAGTTCTTACAGAAAAGCGAAAACTATCCTAACAAAAAATCGGTTTATGTTAGAAAATATGTGGATATAAGGTTAAAAGAACAGAGTAACCTAAATACATAAGTGTGTCACAGTGACACACAACTTAAAATCGCAAACCTGAGCGTGTGAAGAAATTCATACGCTCTTTTTATATGCGAAAGGAGAAACAACATGAATATGGATAAGCACGATAAGTATGAAGTTGTAAAGCAAGCATGGTTTGAAATCAACGAGCATCTCAGAAACAATAAGCAGGATTACATTGAGTATCTCAAATTTTCCGCAAAAATGTATAAGCAGCCGTATTCAGACGCTGTGTTAGTATTCCAGCAGGATAGGAATGCAACAAAGATCGCTGAGTATAAGAAATGGGGACGACTGGGGCGATATGTAAGACGTGGCTCTCACGGCGTTGCTGTTTTTGGCAAAAATCACACTTGCAGATATTTATATGACGTCACTCAGACAGGCGGCAAAGAGTTGCCTGAGATGTGGACACTTACTGACCGCAATACACCTGAGCTACTCAATACGCTTAATAACCGATACAATATAAACGCAGGATCGGTCAAAGAATGTATCGAAGCAATGACAGCAAACAGTATTAATTCTGCGCCTATTGCTGAGTCAGTACAAAATGCAATATCTCAAATGGGACTTGACACAAAACAGGCTGAGGTATACCGCCATTCGCTCAATTCTGTAGTACGGTTTGTTGTTTCACAAAGGTGCAATCTTTATGGCAAAATAGATCTGAACACTGATGTTGATGTGAGCGCTCTTGACCTTATCAAAAATGCAAGAGATATGATACTTTTCAGCAGAGCTGTTCAGCACGCTGCCAAAGACACACTGTTTGAAATTGAAAAAGAAGTTATCGCCATTGACCGCAAAAACGAAGCTCTTGACAATGCCAAAACCGCAAAGCAAGAAAGCACATCGGATAGGGTTGACGATATACTCAAAGACCTTATAAGGCTTAAATTTTCGCAAGACCAGATACTTGCACTAAAGCAAGCGGTTGTGGCGGCTGCACAAAATGGCGAGCATAACATACAGCATTGGGTAAGCGTCCGATATTCGCCCGACGAACTGCGGCATATATCATCTTTATTATCTGATTACTATGCTCAGAGTGTCATTGAGCAAACACTCGATCCAAAGGGCATACTCAATGATTACTATACATATGTAAATGAGCTCAATGGTCGGCTGAAGCTGTCAGATATGTTCTCTCACCATGATTATAGTGATGAACAAAAAGCCATGCTGCAGCAGGGTTTTTCTGAGGGAATTTCTATTACTGTTCTTAACGAGGTCGATGAACGGCTAACGGTAGACGAGATAAAAACATTCTTTGAGATGTTTCATCAGGCAGTTGACGGACAGATAGATCCACATGATGTTCAGATATATCTTGATAAAGCTGTAATAGAGCATTCAAAGCAGAACGTTCAAGCGGTTGAAGTCCAGGACAACTCTGCCGACACAATCTCAGCAGATGTTACTCAACAGGACAAAAAAATAGAACCATCAAGAATTATAGGTTTGGCTGAAAACCAACTACGCCCTGCTGTTCCTAATAGCTCTACAAGCAGTATAACAGACTCCTCTGGAGTTGTCAAGAGTGAAAAAACATTTGCTGAACAGATAAATGATGTTTTAAATGGCGTATTCCCAAAATACTCAAATCTAAAGGTTTGTGATACACCACAAATTCTTGTGGATATCGGCTGTGATCGGCTTCCTATGTTGTATACGCAAAGGCATTTAAAAGACGCTCTACATGAAAAATCTCCGAACAATGCACATTGGCACGGCTTAACACTGGAACAGATATGTAATATCCCACATCTTTTAGAAAGCCCTGCCATAATAATGGACTCACTTTCTCCAAACAAAAGTGCTGATAAAAGTATAGTAATTTGTTTAAATAACGTTGATAATGATAATGCACCGATAATCGTAAGTGTTAAACCAAATGGGCAAGGCATTTATGAAATGGAAAATGTATCATCAAACTTTATCACAAGTATTTATGGAAAAGAAAATGGGTTTGCAAACTATGTTGAACGTGCTGCAAAATCAAATAATATTCTGTTTTGGGACAAAGAAAAAAGCCAAGCACTGTTCTCGTGTCAAAGGCTCCAATTGCCTGAGGCGATAAACAATCTTGACTCTAATATTATTATACACCAAAGTCGCAATATTGTCAAGAGTAAGCAACAAGAACATAGTGCCGATATAAGTTCAAATGATGTTAAATCATTCACTACTTTATCCGAGCCTACAATAACCTGTGAATGGAGCGAAAGCAACTACTTTGAGGACGGCAAGACCTACAGTGTTGCAGAATTTGACACGCTCATGGAACAGGCTGACAGTGAAATGGTGGCAGGAGCAAAGGCTGCAATAGAGAAGTACGGCTCAGTAAAAGCATGGTATGAAGCAGACGCTGATGACGAATTCTCACAGTTTATGGGCTATGATAAGGTCAAGTTTACTATCAATATGCCTGACGGACAAACGATCACTGAACGCCAGGACGCAGGTGACGGATACGGCGGCGTTATTGATTTTCTGAAAAGATACTCAATATACAGATCGATCATACCTGAGCTTGAAGCTGCAAAAGCCGCACATATGGCAGAACTGGTCGATGAAGTGCCTACACCTACAAATGAAACACAGCCTGAAATAGACAAGCTTTGGGGCAGGCTTAAGCTTGATTGTGATTACTATCTGAAAACAGGTGCAGAAAAGCACTTGTGGGCAGAAACAGTTGAAAAACAGATAGCTAAGATCAATGAGCTGTATGAGAAAATGCCTGAAAACGCCTACTTCACCAGAGAACAGATTGATGATTATGAAAAGAAAATGCTGGCAATCAAAAATGGCGAGGTCGAAAAACCTATACCATATGAAACGCCTACAATTGCTAATAATGTTCTGTCTGAAGAAAAAAAGACAACACCGCCTGTTTCTGAAAGCACCCCTATATCTCCTACGTCTGATGAACAGATTTCACTCTTTGAAACACCTCCTGTTTCTGAAACCGCCACTATACCTGATAAAGATGTCAAAACCGAAAAGGTAGAAAAGCCAAAGAAAAATGTCAAGGCAAGCACATACCACTTTGACCCTGATAATGTTGTTGTGGGCGGAGCTGCTGCTCGATGTGACGCAAATATAGCTGCTATTGAAACATTGCTGAAAATAGAGAGTGAAAAGCGACTTGCGACACCTGAAGAACAAAAGAAAATGGCTAGATACTCAGGTTGGGGCGGAACTGCTCAGGCTTTTGTTGCAGATAATGAGAATGTTTCTGCTGACAGTTGGGGAGCAAGGCAGACTCGTTTAAGAGAGCTTCTGACCACTGATGAGTATAGTGCTGCAAGATCATCAACACTGACAAGCTTCTATACGCCGCCAGAAGTCATAGACAGCGTATATCTTGCTTTGGAAAGATTTCAATTTGAGGGTGGAAACATCCTAGAGCCTAGCATGGGCGTTGGAAACTTTTTTGCAAAAATGCCTGATGAAATGAGGGCAGATTCAAAACTTTACGGAGTTGAGCTTGACAGCATTTCAGGACGAATAGCCAAGCAGCTCTATCCAGAGGATAATATCCAGATAAAAGGGTTTGAAAAAACAACATTCAAGAATAACAGCTTTGACGTGGTCATAGGTAATATACCGTTTGGAGATTATGGCATTGCAGACAAAGCCTATGACAAATACCACTTCAAAATTCATGACTATTTCGCCGCAAAAGCAGTAGATAAGGTAAAGCCTGGAGGAATTGTTGCCATTGTGACTTCAAAATTCACAATGGACAAGAAAAATGATAAAGCAAGAAAGTATCTTGCCGAACGCTGTGACCTTTTAGGTGCAGTAAGACTTCCCTCTGGAACGTTTAAAGACGCAGACAGTGTTACAACAGATATTATCTTTCTGAAAAAAAGAACAACAATGACCTCTGTTATACCAGACTGGGTACACGTTTCAGAAACAGCCAACGGCATTCCTTGCAATCAATATTTTGTGGATAACCCTGATATGGTACTTGGTACTATGGCGTGGGACGAGCGTATGCGAGGAAAATATGGTGCAGACAGCAAGGTAACGACCTGCTATGCAAACAGTGACACTCCCCTTGCACAGCAGCTCATAAATGCCATTTCAAAAATAGACGGCGTTATTGATACTGTGGAAACTGAGCTTGACAATGGGACAGCTGAGATACTCCCTGCTGATCCAACTGTCAGGAACTTCACTCATACCATTGTTGACGGAGATCTTTATTTCCGTGAAAATGAAGTAATGGTCAAGGTCACAGAAACAGGCAAATCGCTTGAACGCATGAAAGGGCTTCATACTCTAAGGCAAGCAACTATGGAGCTTATCAATGCCCAAGCTGACGGCTGCACTGATGAACAGCTTGCAGAGCTTCAGAAGAAGCTCAACAGCACATATGACAATTTCAGAACAAAGTTCGGAAACATTACGGACAGCGCCAATTCACGCTGCTTTTCTAATGATGATGACTACAACACTTTAGCAGCACTTGAAGTTGTCAACGTGGAAAATAAGACAGTTGAAAAGGCTGCAATATTCACAAAGAGAACGATACTTCCAGATATTCCAGTTTCAAAAGTTGATACAGCACTAGAAGCACTTCAAGTGTCAATGGACAGATTGGGAAAGGTCGATATTCTCTATATGTCACAGCTCACAGACACTACGCCTGAAAAGGTTATTGCTGACCTTGGTGATGAAATATTCAGAGATCCTGCCAAAGTTAAAGACAATGACCCATATTCAGGCTATACGGAGTCATCCGAATATCTGTCAGGCAATATCCGTGATAAGCTGAGAATAGCCAGAGATCATGCGGAACATATCGACAGCAGCTACAACAAAAACGTAGAAGCACTGATGAAAGTTGTGCCAAAAGACCTTGAAGCCAGCGAGATATCCGTAAGGATCGGCGCTAACTGGATCGATGTTGCAGATTATAATAAGTTTCTAAATGAGTATGCACACGCAAACACCTATTACTACCCTGTCACAAGAACAAAGCTTGGAGAATACAAAATAGATGGTAAAACATCTGATTGCTCAGTTGCTGCAACCGAAACATATGGTACACAAAGGATGAACAGCTATCAGATATTTGAAAATCTTCTTAATCAGCGTGATATTTTAGTTCGTGACAGACGAGAGGAGGGCGATAAGGTATGGTACGAGATAAACACTAAAGAAACACAGCTTGCAAAAGAGAAAGCTCGACTAATGAAAGAAGCGTTCAGAAATTGGCTGTGGGAAGATATGGGCAGGCGTGAAAAATACGTTGCAAAGTACAACTACCTGTTTAATTCCATAAGGGGCAGAGAATATGACGGCTCACATCAAACCTTTCCGGGCATGAACGCATCAATAACGCTGCGGAAACATCAATCAAATGCTATAATGCGTGCAAAGCTTGGTGGAAACACGCTCTTTGCACATGAAGTTGGTGCAGGAAAAAGCTTTGAAATGGTTGCAACTGTAATGGAGAAGAAACGTCTGGGTCTTATAAACAAAGCCTGTGTAGTTGTACCAAAGCACCTTACGCTGCAAATGGCGAGTGAGTGGCTGCGGCTATATCCAAATGCAAAACTGCTTGTGGCAAAACCTGAAGACTTTACCAAAGCCAATAGAAAGCGTTTTATTGCAAGATGTGTTACTGGTGACTATGACGCCGTGATAATGTCATTTACTCAGTTTGAAAGAATACCTATGTCAGACGAGTACAAAGAGCAGTTCATGCAAAAAGAACTTCACGATATCATGAGTGCGATATCCGAAGCAGGGAGAAAGGATAAATCATCAGTAAAAGCCCTTGAACGTCAGAAGAAAAACATAGAGGAAAGGCTTGAAAAGCTGCTTTCTTCTCCAAAAGACTCGTCATTGTGTTTTGAAAAGCTTGGCTTTGACTATCTAGTGTGCGATGAAGCACATAACTATAAGAACTGCTTTGTTTCTACAAAAATGTCAAATGTGGCAGGCGTACAAACAACAGCAGCACAAAAATCAGAGGATATGCTGATGAAAACTCAGTACCTCAACAATAAGTACGGCTGCAACAATATACTTTTTGCTACAGGAACGCCTATAAGTAATTCCATGGTGGAATTTTATGTCATGCAGCGTTATCTCAGACCAGATCTTCTTGAGAAAGCAGGATTGCAGAACTTTGACGATTGGGCAACCACATTTGGTGAAGTTGTATCGCAATTAGAGATAAAGCCTGCAGGAAACGGCTTTCAAATGAAAAATCGTTTCAGCAAATTCGTAAACATACCTGAGCTTATGCAGATGTATAAGGAATTCGCTGATATTCAAACAGCGGATATGCTGAAACTTCCTGTGCCAAAGCTTGAAACAGGTAAGCCGATAGTAGTGACCTCAAAGCCAGACGAACGTCAAAAAGCATACATGAAAGAGCTTGCCACACGTTCTGAAACGATACACAGCGGTACTGTCGACCCACGGCAAGACAATATGCTGAAAATAACTCATGAAGCACGCTTGCTCGGTCTTGACACAAGATGTATTTTCAAAGATGCTCATCCTGCGCCTGACAGCAAAGTGATGAAGCTTATCGATAACCTTGAAAAGAATTACAGAAAAACCATGGCAGAAAAGGGCGTACAGATTGTTTTCTGTGATATAGCGATCAACGAGGACGAAACACACTTCTCTGTGTATAAAGCTATAAAACAGGCACTTATGGAGCGTGGAATACCAGAAAAAGAAATCTGCTTTGCAGGCGATGCAAAAACAGATAAGGCAAGGGACGAAATGTTCAAAAGCCTGCGCAAAGGCGAAAAACGTTTTATCATCGCAAGCACTTCAAAGCTTGGAACTGGCGCAAATATTCAGGATAGGATCTGCGCAATTCATCACCTTGATATACCATGGAAGCCCTCTGACCTCACTCAGCAGGACGGACGTGGCATAAGACAAGGCAACAGATTTTCGCAAGTCGGAATATATCACTATCTTACAGAGGAAACCTTTGACGCATATATGATGGGCATTATAACAAACAAGGCAAAATTCATAAATCAGATCTTGACCTCAAAAAGCCCTGCAAGAGTTTCAGAAGATGTTGACGAAATGGTACTTACATACTCCGAAATGCAGGCTATAGCAAGCGGTAATCCTATGATAAAAGAGAAAATACAGCTTGACAATGATGTTGCAATGCTGAAAACCCTTGAAGCAGAACACAAAAAATCAATTTACAAAATGCAGGAGTTGGCAGAGAAAACTTTGCCGAAGCAGATAACACATTACTCTGAACTTCTCGCAAAATCCAAGAGTGATATGTCTAAATATCAGGAACATCAGGCGTTAAACAAGGAGTTTGAAATGACAATAGGCGGTGTCAGATACGATAAAAGAGAAAATGCAGGAGAACAAATTGCCGTGGCAATGGCAAAATGTACTGCCACAGGTGAGCCTATAGAGCTTGGAACGTATCGTGGCTTTAAAGTCACAATAGAACGAAATCCGTCAGCAAATACATTTTTTGAGCTTGATAAACCTTGTATCGCTGTCCTCCACGGAGAACTCACCTATTCATGTGACGTTGCCACAGATAATGGCGTGGGAAATGTCAGAAGAATTGAAAATCTTGCAGGAATACAGATAAATCAGAAGCAATGTTCTTTTGAAGAACAGCTTGAAAGAGCAAACAAAGATCTCTCAGAAGCTCAGCAAAATATGCTCAAACCATTTGAACATGGACAAGAATTAGCCGAAAAGACAAAACGTCTTGAATATGTCAATGCACAGCTCAGCGGAAATTCTCAGAGTATAAATAATGCTCCTGAAAGTGCTGTGAAATTTAGATTCCATAATAACAAATATCAGGCATTGATCGGCACTAAAGACAAATCAGAATGGTGTGATGTAGTATCAAAGGGTGGCAAGCTCATCGCTTCATCAGATACAAAGATCTATAATCTGTCTGAAAAAGAAAGCGACCAGTTTCGCAGCTATGTTTTTAACGGTGACAAAACTGTCACAAGCAAGAATAATTCCTTACTGGAAAAACTTAAGCCAAAGGCGCTTAAATTATAAAACATTGAGAGGAGGTGAGGGTATATGATAGACAGACGATATAACTCTGGCGAGCAGTTTGTTATGTATTCAAAAGAAGAGATCGAAGCAGCAAGGAACACCGACATGGTAAGATTTCTTGAGCAGCACGAGGGTTTTTCCTTTAAGTCCTCAGACGGCTGGCTTATATGCAACGAACATGACAGTCTTAAAATCAACCCCGACCGCTATACATGGCACTGGTATTCAAGAAATCTGTTTGGAAAAGGTGCTATCGACTGGCTCTGCAAAGTTGACGGATATGGTTTCAAAGATGCTGTATCACGACTCATAGGGGATAGCTGCAGTATACGAGCCTCACCCGATTTAAAAGCCAATGAGCAGCATTATCCGAAAAAAGTTAAGAAGCCAAAAGCTGAGCTTACACCGCCTCAGCCTATGCAGGGCAAATGCCGTGAGCTTTACGCCTACCTCAACATCACAAGAAAGCTGCCTGCCGATATAATTTCATACTGCGTCAGCAATAAGCTTATTTATCTTGATGTAAAAAAGCGAGCTATATTCTGCGGCTACGATAAGACAGGAAAAATGCGATTTGCCGAGGCGAAGATCACAAATACCTTTAACAAATACTATCCGCAGAATATTGAAGGCAGCACTAAGGATTATAGTTTTTATGTTTCCGCAGTGCCCGGCTCTTATGGATATGACCCTGCAAAGATATATGTGTTTGAGGCTCCCATTGACCTGTTGTCACACGGCGCTTTAATGCAGCTTTCAATGAGAAAACAATGCTCAGCTATCGGTCAAGGGGACAAATACCGTCCTGACTGCTGGCTTGGCGTAAACAGAGTATCCCTTTCAGGCTGTTCTGACATAGCACTTAAGCAAAGACTATCTGATGATCCTCGTATCACACAGATAGTCTTTTGTCTTGATAATGACGAAACAGGACAGCAGGCAACGGAAAAGCTTATGAACAAATATTCACAGCAGTATACCGTTTCAGTCAGCATACCGCCTTACGGCAAAGACTGGAACGATACACTCAAGGCTGTGGTGTCAGCACATTCAAAACAAACAGATAAAACAAAAACGGAGGAATGAATTATGAAACTGAAAGAAAAAATCAAAGAAAAGAGCATAAAGCTTAGTGCTCGTATATTCGGAATTATGACAGCTTGTCTGTCATCAGCCATTGCAGCCTTTGCCGATGTTGAAACAGACGCAACCTCAGGTGTATGGGCTTCGGTCGCCACCTGGATCACCAAAAACAAAAATGGGCTTTCCATTGCAGCCAAAGCACTGCTTGGACTGTGTCTTGTCGGCGTTGTTATATGCCTCGGCGCAAGCGGCAAAAACGGCATATCCTCAGTCAAGGGCTGGCTTATCGCTATCGGCGTGGCTGCTGCCCTGCTCGTTTTCGGTGACGCTTTCCTTGACTCAATATATGTAGCTTGATCTGCACGGACACATAATTGTGTGTGTCCGTAAAAGCGTTATTTTTAACGTTTTTACGGGCATACACAGATAGACAGAAAGGAGTATTATTTTGAAGTACATGAAAAGCAAAAAGGTATGGTATCAGCTTATATTCATCACCGCCATTGTTATGAGCGGCTGCGGCAGTATACAGGCTTGTGCAGCAGAACTGGGATATACAGGGTGTTCCTCAGAGATTTTGAAAATGGTAACAATAAAGAATCATTTTCGTGATCTGTTGATAAATATAGAATTTAACATACTGAGTTTTCTTTGTGATGTGATAGATTACTTTGATAAGGCTGTCAAAACATTACTCAAACTCAATTTCTTCGACTACCTGTCGGACGAATTCAGCTTAAGTCAAATGCAAACAATTATTCTGTCTATCATGAGCCTTGCACTTGTTTTTGGAGCGTGTGCTCTCGTGATATTCAGAAATAAGATCAAGGTGTCTGATTTTCTGATGAGTATTTTGGTTGCAACTATACTGCTTGTGGCTTTTCCGGCATTCATATCTTCTTGCAACTCACTTCGCAGCAAGGGTATAACAACAGCACAGAACATAAAGATCAATGATCAATCTGAACAGACAACGGTCGACAAAGACGGCACAGTCACTGTCGGAACATTGGGCAAGGATCTTCTGGCGTCGGGAATATATGACGTTGAAAACAGCGTTGATAATAAGAAGATGATGACTTACCTCGATACTGTGGGCAGTTCAGGAAATGTAAAGGACATTCAGATAACAGGTGGAATTGAGCCTGACGATAGCAAGCCTTGGACTACCCGTTATCTTACAGATATACATGACGTATATCCTAAGCAGAAAAAGTACAATAGTCTAACCACAGAGAATATGATGTCCCTTTTAGGACTTGAAAATGAATATAATGTTCTAAAGAATGCAAATGGAGAGCTTATACTCAGTGCAGATTATGGTGCAAATATGCAGGTATACTGTTCTGTATACAGCACATCAGGCTCAATATACGGAAGCGTTCTGTCTGAAAAAGATTATGAAACATTTTTGTCAGCTTCTATTGGTGACGCTTGTCCTTATGGTGCTACACTTGGAGATCTGCATTATCCAGACGGCAGCAGGATAACAAATGTCATTAACTATAATACATATCTTCGTGACATTATAGCAAACCACCCTGCTGTAGCTGCCGCAGGCAAAACGCAGGAGGTAGGAGCAAACGCACATACTGTTGAGGAAGCACTTGACATTATCAAAGATGATGTTATAAGGGAGCTTAACATAGCGGCAAATACAAATACCGCCAAAGATGCAGAACCAGTAAATGCAGAATATCAATCTTTTCCTCTTTTTGACGAGGAAGATTATGATGATCTTAATTCGGTAGAGCAGATCATACGCAGAAATATAACCAGCGGCTACACGGTTGACTGTTTATATTATTATCATATCGACTTCTGGTCAACCTTTGTGCTTATGCTTGCAGTGGCTATCTGCCTTATTTTCAGCGGAATAAAAATAGCAACTACGCTATTTGAAATAATGTTTGCACAGCTCATTACACCCTTTATCATAGCAACAGACCTTAACGGCTCAGGCAGAGCTAAAAAAGCTATCCAGAATATGCTGCTTTCAAACATAATTCTTATGATAGTTGTAATTCTTTTAAGAATATACATAGCCGTTATATGGGGCATAAAAGGTTCGGAATACGGCAGCAATTTTGCGGTAATGCTCATAGTTATAATAGCAGGCGCAAAGTTTGTTATAGACGGTCCAGAGGTGTTGACAAAGCTGTTTGGCATTGACGCAGGAGTTAAATCAGGTGCAGCCACAATGATGGCAATAAATCAATCAATGCAAATGGGCAGTTATGCCACAATGGGACTTGCTCGTGCAGGCAGCACAGTTATCCACGGTGCTGGAAGTGTTGCAAAGCATACCGCAAGCAGTGCTGTTGGTGCAGCCAAAGGCTTTGCAGGAGGAATTTACGGTGGCGTACAAGGAGGCTCAACTGTACCCGGAAAGATAGGAAAAGCCATAGGCGGTGCGTCGGCAGGTACTGTTGCAGGAGCGGTCGGAGGTGCTTTCGGACACACTGACGCAGGAGCAAAGGCAGCTTATGCAGCAACAAATCCAAGCTCAATAAAAGATACATTCTCAAATGCAAAAGACAACATTGCCAATAACGTAAAAGAGTCTGTAGGAGAGGGCTTTTCATCAGGCGGCGCAGGCAGCGCTTCAAAGGGTGCTGACGGAAAGGACGGCTTAAATGGCACTAACGGCATGAATGGAGCTAAAGGCGACAGAGGTGCGCAAGGCGCAGCAGGCAAAGACGGCACAAATGGAACTGACGCAAGAGCCGATAACAACAATGGAAACAGCAACAATAACAGCAATAATAACGGCACATCTCAGCCTGCCCGTGGCAGTGGCTTTGACGCCCCAACACCATCAGGTGAAAATAGCAACAATGCCGCAAGCAAGAGCGGCAGCGGTTTTAATATTCCAAATCCTGCAAGCAGCAATAACGCCAGTGCAGGAAACGGCGGCAGCAGCTCTGACGCTCCAAAACCGACAAACAGCAGCAACAGCAGTGAGCCGAATAATAACAGCGGCAGCGGCTTCAATAAGGAAGGAGAAAACTAAGCTATGGGAGTAGTACCGAAAAAAACTAAAGCGGAGCAGCGTATATTTAGACACATAAACCTTACCAAAATAGTTGGCTTTATAGTTACTCTTTTGGTAGCCTCGCAGTTATCGGGAATGTTGGTCAGCTCTAAGCTGGGCATTCCTTTTATCATATTCTGTGGCGCAGTGTTTATTATTATGAGCGGCAAAAGCCCCTCTGACCCCTGCAAATGCTTTGCAGAGGCTTGGCTTGAGTGGCTCAGCTATCTTATGACAAATAAAACGCTGCATAAGCACAAGGAAGGAGAACAAAATAATGAAAAAGAAGTCATCGACATTGAAAAGTAAAATCGAAACTTCCAAAGGCTTTACGAGAGAAAAAAAAACCAAAAAGCTGAAAGATGATCCGTCAAGCATAATGTCACGTCTGTCATTTGAAAGCATACATAACGGAATAGTCGAGCTGAAAGTAAAAGGCAAGCCGCTCAAAATGGGCGTGCTTGCGGTATCGGGAATGGATATATTTGACCTTAATGACTATGACCGCAACACTGTTTTCAATAATTTTGCGAAAGCAACATTATCCATAGGCACAGGTCACAAGTATGTTTTCACATCAAAAACGCCATATCTTGCTAATCAAAAAGCTTTTATAAAATACAAAAGTCAGCAGAGCATAAACAGATATTCCGAATATCTGCTCAATGAACAGTACGAGCTGTTTGACAGCTTTGAGAGCAGCCATTTTGACAGAATGGCGTATCTTTTCATATACTCCGATGACGAGAAGAAAATCTATAACGGTGCACAACGTTTTATCAGCCATATGCGAGATATAGACGTATCGTGGTGTTCCGATGATGAAATAATCGTCACGCTTAACAAGCTTATCTGTCTGAATACAGAAAATCAGCAGCTATCTGAAAAAGGTAGCCTGAATGAGATCATTTTACCTGAGAAGATAACTTTTCGACCTAATTACTACAAAGTAAATGATGTATATGCACAGACGATAGTTGTTTATGATTATGCAGCGGAAATCGATGACCTCAAGCTAGCTCAAATGGTAATACAATCTGATGATACCATAGTATGGGATATAAGCATATCTGAAAAGGATAAAGTCATAGATGAGATAAGTGCATCCCTGCGTGAGTTAGAGTCACGAGGAGGAATTATTCAAGACGCTGCCGATAAGATAGATACAAATACCGAGTATCAAAAGCTTGAGATCATTTATCAGAACATAAAAAACGGCAATGAGCAGATATATTATGTTACGCTCAGGTACATTCTGAAAGACACCTCACTTAGCTCCTTGAGCAAGCGTTCAAAAGAGCTAATCCATGAGCTGCAGCTCAGTGGTCTGTCTGCGTATATACCGACAAATACCACACAGCATGAGTTTCTTTCTGTGATCGATGATAAAAGCAACACTATTCAGACACCGTTTCCTGTTTTTGATACACTGTCAAGGCAGTTTCCTTTCTATTATCAGTCACATATCGATGATACAGGACTTTTCTTTGGATTCACGGAAACAGGCGGTTTGAATATTCTAAACACGTTTAAAAGGACAAAGAACCGTAACTCATTCGATCTGCTTGCGTTCGGTCTGAAGGGCGGCGGAAAATCAGTTACTTTCAAATCAATGCTTGAGGATCAGCTGCTTTTGGGCAATAAAGTAATGGTACTCGATATCGAAAGTGAATATCAGCCTATGGCTAAAGTTTACGGCGGACAGACAATAAAAATCAACAGCAGCTCAAAAATAAATCCCCTTCAAATATGCAAGGTAGTCGATGCAAGAGTTGATGATGAAATCTCACCTGAGGACGAGGCAAGAGAGAATTTTGCCACAGAGATGTCACGAATACGCACATTTATGTCTATGTATATACCTGAAATAGATATGTATACTATGGAAATCTTCATGGATCTTGTGACAGAATGTCTATCTGACAAGGGCATTTTCCCCGAAACAGATATAACACTTTTAGAGCCTGATAAGTTTCCCTGCTTTACCGATGTGAACAACAAAGTCACTGAAAAGCTGTCACAAATGGATTCTCTGCCTAAAAGAAAATATGACGCATACTGCAATATACAAGTATACATAAAGCAGCTTTGCGGCAAGGGTGCATACGCCGGTATGTTTGACGGGGCAACGAACATTGATGTAAAAAGCAACGATCTTATCATCTTCGATGTTAAGAGCATCAGTGAAATGGCTGACAATGTTTATAACGCACAGTTGTTCAACATACTCACTATAATGTGGGCTACCATATGCAAAAACATAGGATATAATCAAAACGTTATCAATCCATGGGATATGCGAAACGTTGTGTGCCTTATTGATGAAGCACACCGTTTCATTTCAGTAAAATACCCTCAGGTAACGGAATTTATAGAAAAACTATGCCGCCGTACACGAAAATATTTTGCAGGGCTATGGTTCGCAACACAGTCGATACTTGACTTTATTCCAGACGGAAATCTTGCGGCAGCCGGCTCGATCAAGGTTATTTTCTCACTTGTCCAGTACAAAATGATACTCAAACAATCGCCGGAAAGCATTGAAATTCTTCATCAAGCCTTTCCACGTTTTTCATATGCAGAGCTCAGAGAAAGCACAGCATTTGAACCTGGACAAATGCTTTTGTCGTTGGACTCAGACAGAGATAAGCTCCATTGCAGAAGAATAGTCGGAGCAAGACAGCTATTGTATATGGGCAATGCTCAGGACAGGATCGAGATCATACACAACTGCTTTTCGCTCTATTACAACGAGCACACTAAGCAGGAATACGGTCTTATGCTGAGAAAAATGGACGCTGATTATTTCAGAAAATGCTTTCTTGCAGAAACATATTCTTACCTAAAAATCGAACAGCACATAAGCCAATATATCGACACTGTGATCATTCAAATGGTTGATAATCTTATAAAAGAACTTCTTCAGGCAGCTGGAACGGAGGCGACAAAATGAAAGTAGTAAGTCCAAAAGCGAGCAGTAAGATATATAAGATATTCACTATTGTTACTGCTGTTCTGGCTGTTTTGTTTCTCACATCCAACAGTTGGATAGCCTCACTTACATACAAAAGCAAAAGCAACGGCTATAACAAAACAATGTCACTTAACGGCTATAATATCAAGGTGACAGACGCAGCGTATTACGACAATGTATGCGAATTTGTCATAAAGTGCCGCCTTTCAGGGTCTGACACTGGAGCTACATATCCTGAGGTTACGGCTGTAAATTTTGACGATGACCTTACAGATCATAAGTTCACATCAGGCAATAAGTATGATGATTATTCAAGAAAGATCACAGTAAAAAATCCGCCGTCGAATTTCAAAATAATGCGTGTGGTTATTAAAACTTCTATGCCTGACACAAAATATGATGACGCATATGACGAGTTTGGTGAGAAGATACCGGCGCACACCGAAAAAGGGAAAACTATCACACTTAGAGTAACTATAGACAGAAAAGATATGCAGACCCACGCCGTGAAAATAGTTCCGGGGTACTCTGAAGAAAGCTCAAATGCAAACACAACAAGCAGTTTATACAACTCTGAAACATCTAAAATCACGAGCCAACAAGCTGTAGCAGTGACAACACAAGCTACAGCAACAACCACACATGATCTGAGTGAAAAGGCTGCCGAAGCATCTCAAACGAGCAGGACTACCACGGAGAAACGACAGCCTGCAACAGCAGAAATGAACACGAAGCCTGCCGAAACAAGGGATTACAACGAGCCTGCATATGCGCCGCCGCAGACCACCGATGCGACACATAATGAGCCTGCATATGCACCACCGCAAACCACAGCAGCAACACATAATGAGCCTGCACAAGCTGAAACCACCACAACACAGGCAAGGGTATATTCCATAAAACTCGCAACAGAATTTGAGTACAATGACGTTCAGATCAAGGTAGGTGAGCACACTCAGCTTCGTGCAGAAGTCAAGCCCGATAACGCCGTAAATAAAAACGTAAAATGGGAAAGCAACCGTCCGGACATAGCAACAGTTGACAGCAATGGAAGGGTCACAGCAGTTGCAAAAGGCAAAGCTATCATATCCGCAGTAACAGAAGATAAGGGCTTGCAGGCAAGCTGTATGGTGACCGTCGAGGAATAGAAAAGAGGTAATAAAAATGCTATTTAACAACTCGTCAAACAAAATAAGAATCATAGGATTTTTAGTTTCAGAAGTAAAAATTCTCAATGCCTATGCAATAGAATTTCTTATAGCCGTACCGAGAAAAGTAAAAAAAGGAGAGCAAGGTTTTAATGATGTGTTCACTGTATATGCCAACGAGGCAAGCACGATCTCCTTTGCAAAAAATCATTTGCACAAAGGCTGTGTAGTAGTTGTAAAGGGAGAACTGAGGACCTTTACGGACAAATCAGTGAAGATATGCAGCAGTGATATAACTATTTCGTCACAGAACAAGTGAGGTGAAAACGTTGGAGAATATTCTTTTTGAATACCCGGTACGAGAAGATAACGGTTCATTAGATGAAGAATTTCAGGTATTAAAAAAGCAGCTAACAAAGCTTAAATATGCCGTGATGATATCATCTTTTTGTGCATTGACAATGTATTTTTTATCTGCATTTTTTGCAAAAGCAGAACTGATTTTTTATTTTCTGACAGCACTTTTTGTGTGTATCGCAATGATAACAGGCAAAATTTTTGTGCGGTATCCTAAGCATTTTTTGCACATAAAAGCTACAGAAAATGAACTGGAGATCACATACTATAAAGATAAAAAAGAGGATTACCACTTCCAATATAACAGCATTGAAGAGATAAGGTTTGCAGACAAAAATTTCACTGCTGTATATATAAAAGAAGAAGGACGTAAACCATATTACTTTGAATTAAATAAGTGGACACCTGAGCAAGGCTTTTTCCTTTACACCATACCGCAAATTCTCCCTAACGTGTTCAAGGGCAACAGCAAAGAGATAGCAAAAAAATATGGTGATGAAGCTGATTTCTACAATGAAGTATATAAGGAGAGTAATTGAAAATGGATATAATCATACGCAATATTCCTGAGAATATGATAGATAAACTAGACAATATAGCAAAAGCTGAGGACTTATCACGGAACGCATTACTTACAAAACTAATATCAGATTTTGTGAAAAGCAATGACGATTTTGTTGTAAATATTCTTCCGCCTATCGTTCGTGCGTTAGTAAATCAGGAGCTTGACCGCCTTTCAGAGGGTGCAAATTCCACTATAAATAATGTGCATATTGCAGCGCAAAAAATGATAAATACAACAGAAAAAATCGAAAATCTTCTTACAGAAACGATAACAAATTCTGAAGAAAACTCAATTACAAATGAAGAAATTCTCAGGATGCTTGAAATTTCGGACAAAGAAAGTTCATAAATAAGCCTGTTTTGTTTAAACAACAGAAATATATACAGATTATTACAGCATGAAAATTATATAATTCGTATATAAAGAGGTAAATAGAGGAAGTTTTCGTATATAAATCATATATAAATTTTGATTTGCAATATATATAAAATATATAAATTACATATATATACAGAAAATCGTATATAAATCGTATATAGAAAAAGACCTGATGATATCACAGTACCCCACCTGAAACCTCGGTTCTACCGAGGTTTCCAGCAGGCACGATATCGTGCCTTTATGCTCTTGACCCACACCTCTAACTTAGATATCACAAAATAAAATCAAACTACACGGAAAGGTTGGATGAAAAAATGAAAAGCAAACCTATCAATAAGCTACTGTCTTTTTCAGAACTACATTATCAAAGGTTTTTAAAGATAATGGAGCTGAACGGAATTAAAACATACAGCAATTGTCTTGCGTTTCTGATAGACAGTGCCTACAATAACATCAAACAAACACCAAACGATGAATGTTTGAAAAACATTCAAGATAACATTGAAAAGCTGCTGACGATTGCAAAAGAAAATAACAGCATGATATATCAGGAACGTGACGGAATTAATACGCTCCTGCACTTCTACGAAGTGCAGGAATTCCACTCAGCCGACAAGCGTCTGAGTGACAGCGAACCGCATGACGTCATGTCACGATCAAATGACAACTACAAGAGCATCGTACATCAGCGCTCAGTTGATAAGGGTGCAGACTCCCTGCAAGACGAACAGAGTGACTAATAATGACACCAGGAATATTTCACAAATGCAAATTCGTATACAAGTGGCGAATAAGCGGTGACGGTGGCAACAAGATATTCGATTTTCTGGACTATATGCTCCGCCCTGAAGCTTTTGAGCCGAACAAACACGCCAACGAAATGGAGTATGTATATTCAGAATTTGTGCCAAACGAGAAAAGTCAGGCTCAAAACATAAAAGCTGAACGCTCATTAGGTGCTTTCACAAGTACACAAGACAGTCTGACTCCTGCCGATATAGACAAGATACGTCAACAAGAAGCTGTCAGCCGTTCTGAGGGATGTCCAAAATATGCAGGTGTTATCTCATTTGATAACGCATATCTGCGGCAGAATAATTTCATAGTCGGCAATCAGCTCAACCGCCAGGCACTTATTGAAGCCGCACGAAAAGGCATTAACAAAATGATAGACAAATCAGAAAAGCTGGATGCAAGTAACTGCTACTGGGTCGGCAGCATTCACGTCAATACAGGTAATGTACATATCCATTATCAGCTTCTTGAATATCACCGACTTGAAGATAGGCGCATTACATACAAAAACAAAGGTCAAGACGATATCGAGCAGAAAGCTTTCAACGCTTTGAAAACTGAAATGACGCACTTCATTGACAAAAGTGCCGCCGCTGCTAACCTTACTGAATTTCAAAGAAACGTGCTTGCACCTCATATCAAGTCCGAATTTGCAGGCAGTATTCAAAAAATAAACGCACTTATCGACAAGCTTCCTGATGACCTAAAAAACAGTGGCAAGCAGTGGTGGTATGCAAAACAAAATGATGTGACAAAAAACGAGATAGACAGTTGTATCAGATCTGTCATATCAGAAAATCAAACTTTGCAAATAATGTTTGACACATATCTTCATAAGCTCGACAGCACACAAGCAATGTTCCGAAACAGATACGGACAAAATTCAAGGTGGGCTGAGTATAAAGAACATCAGCTTCACGATCCGTCAGGTTTTTACTCCAGAGTAGGAAACTCATTTCTTTCTATCTGCCGTGAATACTACAACACAAAGAATGTCAATTATGAACCACCTGAGGATCTGCATTCCCATATAGATCTTGATAATACTTCTTACTTTCCAAAAACGAAAACGTATCTGTCTGAAAAAGAAAGCGAAGGCTTTTCTGAGAAAAATGATTCTGACTACAACAACGGTATTTCCTCGCAGAAATCAAAAGTGTATCTGTCTGAAAATAAAAAAGATGATTTTGAGGATGCTATGCCTTATGACTCTTTAGAAAACTCTGATATCCCTGATGATTTGGAAATGTACCTATCTTCAAGAAATTATGATGAGTTGTATGAACCAAATGCTCCTGACTACAGCACGGATATTTTTCCGCAAGAGCCTGAAGCGTATCTGTCTGAAAATGATAAAAGCGATCAGACAGTGGAATGTCTACGCATAGATTGGAGCAAGAACTATAAGCTTGCCCTCGACTATATGTACGGAAATGAACAGAACAAATCAGCAGTCATAAAGAAAGACCCCGAAAAAGCTTTTGAAACACTCTCAATAGAAAGCAAAAGCGGAAATATTCTCGCAACATATGACATAGGCAAGCTTTATGACAGCCAAATGCTAAAATCCAATGACGGCGATACATTAAGTCAGCAATATTACAGCAAAGCCTTTGAGGATTTTCACAAGCTGCTGTCCATAGTAAGCATGAGTGATGATAAACGTGATAATTGGACAAAGTCCTATCTCAACTATCGTATAGGTAAAATGTACGAATATGGGCTTGGAGTTACCCAGAACTATAACTCAGCCATAGAGCATTATAAGCTGTCTGAAAATAAATATGCTTATTTTGCTCTCGGAAACATATACAAATACGGCTCTGGTGTTGAAACAGACTATGCCAAAGCATTTGACTATTATATGCGCTCACTAAGCAGCAAAGGCGGAATGCCGTTCGCAAGTTATGCCGTAGGACAAGCTTATGAACTGGGACAAGGAGTAGAAAAAGACCTATCAAGTGCGCATAATTTTTACGCTGAAGCTTTAAATGGTTTAGAGAAAGTATTCACGAAAAACCATGACGATAATATCAGCTACAAGATAGGTATGATGTATCTGAATGGCAAAGGAACGGATATAGACCTTGAATGTGCTGAAAAATATCTGCTGCTCTCGGCGGACTCCAATAACTATAAAGCACAATATATGCTCGGTAAGCTCTATCAGAGCGACAACAAAAAAGATCTTCAAAAGGCTGAAAAAGTCCTGATAAAGGGTGCTGAAAACGCACAGGATAAAACAGGATTGTGTGAATATAGTCTTGGCAAGCTGTATCTTTCACAAGAGAGATATGACAAGGCGGCATCATACTTGGAACGTTCAGCAGCAAAAGATAATTACTATGCAGCATACACTCTCGGAAAACTCTATCAGGAGCAATTCAATGACAATGCTCTTGCAGAAAAGCACCTCATGCACGCTGCTGAGCATAAAGATGATGTTATGGGAACAGCAGCATACCGCCTTGGTAAATTGTATCTTTCATTTCAGGACAAAAGAAAAGCATTGCAGTATTTCATCAAAGCAGCAGACAAGGATAATGTTTACGGAATGTATGCTGCAGGGAAAATTCTTCTTGATAGCAGAAAATCAACAGAAGTTTCAAAAGGAATACGCTACCTTTCATCAGCCGCCGATAAGGACTTTGAGCCTGCGATATACACTCTGGGCAAATATTATAGCTCATTCAATAATACAAAAGCTAAAGAATACCTTAAGCGTTCTGCGTTTGAATACAACGATCCAAATGCACAGTATATTCTTGGAAAAGTGTATCTGTCTGAAAATAAAAACGAAATGGCTGAAAAGTGCTTCCGTCAGTGCGCTTTAAATGGCAACAACAGTGGACAGCTCGCTTATGGTTTAATGCTGCTTCGTGATGGTCAAAAGAAAGCAGCATATCAATGGCTGAGAAAGTCAGCACGCTCAGGCAATGACATTGCTAAAAAGATAATAAGCGGTAAAAAAGCGGATATACCATTTGAGTTCAGACTTGCAGGCTGTATGCAGGCGCAGAGGACACTTCTTCATAAATCATCAAGTATGCTGCGCAACGCCCTTAAATCTGAAGAAGCAAAAACCGCACGTCTTATGAGAGAATTTGAGATCGAGCAGGAAATGGCGAAAGCAAAAGAACAATATCATAGCATATAAAGGGGAACTAATATGGATCTTGAAAAACTTAAGCGCATAAAAAATCTTATCATCGCAAAAATACTTTTTGTATTTGGTTGGATCTATGATCTTGCTATGCGTATTTTAAATGCGGTGAATAAAACACCTATTGAAAAAGACAAAGACCGCCGAAATGTCAGAATAAAACAATTTGCAATAGCTACATCGATACTGTATGTGATCTTTAACAGCATTTTTATTTACATCTTTAAAAGTATGCGCAGGGTAAGCCTTAACGGACGCTCTGGTGAATACACAAGCACTCACTTTATGCCGTGGAACATCATTGTTCCGTCAGGATTTATGATGTTCATTTTTGAAATTATCCTGGCAATGGTAGTAGGCTTGTGTATAACAGTAAAGCTCCATACTCTGTGGCGTATGAAGAATGACAGCAAGGACATCAAGGGTGATAATAAATTTATGGAAGATAATGAGCTTCTTGAACACTTTCAGGCAGTCCCTATGGATAATATAAAGTCAGCGGAACAAGCTGGTATGCTCATTGGTGAGAGCAATGGTATGTACTATGTTGAAACTGGCACATACAACACTATGATAGTAGGCGCTCCTCGTTCAGGTAAAGGCGAATGCTATGTGCTGCCAAGTATGCGGCTTATGGCTAACTCAAAAAATAAGCCCTCGCTTATCATAAACGATATGAAAGGCGAGTTGCTTGAACTGACATATGAGGATTTTGCAAATAACGGATATAAGATAGTCACTCTTAATCTTATCGATACGGACCGATCTGATTGTTGGAATCCTCTACAACTTATCATTGACGAATATCTCGCTGCAAAACGGAGCGGAAGCAACGATCTTTCACAAACCTCTAAGCTTGTCAGCTCGTTTGCCCACTGTCTTACAGACGATGTACAAAGTGAAGCAATATGGACAGACTCTGCAAGGTCACTTTTAAGCGCCCTGATATACTATTTTCTTGATAAAGGCTATGAAAAAGGTAATATGTCAAACGTTAATATGTACAGCATAACAACATTCTTCACTGAATTTGGCGTATATAATACAGTGATCGAGGACGAAAGCGGCAATAAGAAAATGGTCAATGCTCTCGATGAGCTGTTCAATGCGCTGCCTGTGGGCTGTCTTGCAAGAACATCCTATTCAACGTCAAAGTTCTCCCAGGGCGATACACGTTCTTCAATATACACTGTTCTCTCCGCAGACCTTGAGATCTTCATGACGGATATGGGTGTTCAAAAGCTGACATCTAAAAATGAAATAAACTTTGCTGACCTTATCAATGAAGATCAGCCTTGCATAATATATATGCTTGTGCCATATGAAGAAAAATCACGCTATGTAATAGCTTCAATGTTTGCAGACCAATCCTTTATGTACCTTGCAAAGCAGGCAAGAAAATACCAGGGCGGCAAATTGCCACGAAAAATAGAGTATATCTACGATGAGTTTGGTCAAATGACAAAGCTTCCTGACCTCAGCAGCAAAATGAATGCTTCTCCAGGAGCTAACATTCTGTTCAATCTCTTTCTGCAGGACTATGGTCAGCTCAAAAAGTATGATAAAGAAGAGGACGGCATAAAGGGCGCTTGCAATATTCAGATATACATACTCTCTCTTAACGGAAACACTAACAAGGCGTTTTCCGAAATGATAGGAAACGAGACCATAAACTATCTTACATTCAGCGGCAGCCTATATGGCTTTATCGATCACCAAGGCGAACACGTTGACCGCAAGGCTCTGCTCGACACAACACAGTTGTCTAAGCTTCCTTTCGGCACTGCCATAGTTAAGAAAATGCGTTGTGAGCCAATACGAACTAATATCACGCCTTATCACCTTATCGAGAATAAGCCGCCAAGAATACCTGTCGAAAATCTGCCTATAAGAAACCATAACATAGACCTCTCTGCTGTGCTTTACCCATATGATGAGCTTTGGGACAGTTTGGGCGTTATAGGCAATCAGTATAGACTTGATAAGCTGAAAAATAATGCAGAAAGTGCTATGAACAAATACTATATGCAGCTTAATGATATTGAGAAAATAAAGGCTGCAGGCGGAGCGGTTTCTGAGCTTATGTATAAAGCTGCATTGGATCTTGAAAAACAGGCAAGTCAGGCGCAGCGCCAGGTCATAGAGTATCAGCAGCATATCCAACAGCTCAAAGAATTTCGTAAGAATGAAACACGAAAAATATTTGCCCAGGCTTATTCAGACAATGGCTTTCAAGAGGAAGATGACGGCTTTGATGAAAGCACAGACGAGCTTTATCTCCCTAATGACTTCCCTGCTCCTCAAAGCGAACTCCCATATGTGGATATATCCGCATTGCTTTATAAGGTCAATGGACTTGCAGGAGATGAGCTTAGCAGCCTGCTTGAAAAGAAAAACTATGCCGCTGCAAGGGGCTACATAAAGAAAATACAGAAACGTCCTGATATACGCAGCAATTTTGTTGCCGGCGAATGGGCGGCATTGGAACAATACATTAATAATGAGGAATTGAAAAATGCGAATACCTAACAGCTTTGTTACACGTTTTACACAGGCATCAGACTTGAAGCTTGCCTGTGTATTCTATAGTCTTATCCACAAGAATACAAAAAGAAATCTGCTTGGCTATGAGATCACAGTCAAGCAGACAACTCTTGTGTCACTATGCGGCTTTTCGGTATCCACTGTTAAGCGTGCGGCAAGCTCACTGCTCAAGAGTGGATTTATCAAGTCCCAGAAGCGCCAAACAAATGCTCCTGGAAAACTTGGCACATATACATACACTATTGAAGCCGTATCTACAGCTTCTAAATATTTCACCATGGATAAAAAGCTTATGAGCAGATTGAATGGAAATGAATTCAGAGTTTACGCAATGTGCTGTAAGCTGGCTGACAGCTCACACAAGAGCTTTTTTCAAAGCTATAATGATCTATCTCAGCTTCTAGGCATGAGCCGTCAGGACGTTCTCAGAACGATAGAGAAACTTGTAAAAGGTAAGTTCATTCGTAAGAAGAAAATCAGAACTCGTGCAGGTGATTTTACAGACAACACATATACTGTCTGCATATATGTTCATCACAGCAGAATAAAAAAAGCCTCCCGCCGCTCAAGCAGGAGGCAGAGCATTCATTGCTTTACAATGAACACACCCATTAAAAACACAAGTTCATTGTATAACAAAAAATCGGGTTTGTCAATAGGTTTTAAGAAAAAAATGCGGCTTTTAGAGATTTTTTTCTTAAAAAGGGGTAGTGGGTAAAATGAACTGTCTATAACTGACCCATTCTTGATTATCTGTCTGAAATCAAATAATTGATTTTGGTTTATATACTTAGTTATTATCAAAGTTATTGATGAGTATTTGTTTTTTTATGTGAAATTCGCTTTTTTCTTTCAGACAGATATCAATTCAAGCTGTCAAAATGCCTGTTTTTGTAATATAATTAATTTATTATATCAAAAGAGGGGATCATTATGACTATCGAAGAACTAATTGACGAAAAAACAAAACTTGAAAAACTTGTGATACAGCTTGCAGGAGAAAACCAACAGCTTAAGGACAAGTTGTCGGCTAAAAAGGCTAGTGACACTCCGTTCGCCGATCTGCTTGAAACGTGGCTGCACAACAAAAAAATGTCTGTAAAAGCCAACACATATGAAGCTTACTGCACCCAGGTCAATCACCACCTTGTGCCGTATTTTCGCAGCAAGGGTACAATTCTTTCTCAGCTCACGCCAGCAGTGCTTGAAGAATATTATTTCACAAAGCTTCAATCTGGCTTATCAGGCTCAACCATCAGGAAACATCATTCAAACATCAAGATGGCACTGAAATTTGCCGTAAAGAACGGATTGACAGACCAAAATGCCGCACTTCTTGCAGAACTTCCCTCCTGTAACAAGTTCTGTGGTAACTTTCTCAACACAGAGCAATTTGATCTTGTTCTCAGCAAAATAAAACACACTGCAATTTACACACCTGTGTTTATAGCAGGAACAATGGGGCTTAGGCGCAGTGAAGTTCTGGGGCTGCGTTGGTCGGATATCAATTTTGAGCAGCGCACTATGTGCATTCAACATACTGTGGTCAAATGCGTCAAAAACCATAAAACTACGCTTATATTTTCTGACGTGCCTAAAACAAGGTCAAGCCGCCGCACACTTCCGCTGCCTGACAGTGTATACAGCTACTTGAAATGGCTCAAACACAAGCAGTGCTTGTCTTATGCAGCTAACAGGAGCAGCTATTCACGGCAATATTTACAATACATATGCGTTGATAGCAAGGGCATTCTTATACAGCCTGATGAACTTTCTGTCCGTTACATCAGACTAATGAACGAAATGCACCTCAGATGCCGCTTTCACGATCTTCGCCACACTTGCGCTTCCCTGCTCGTTCAGCATGGCGTTCCCATGAAAGCCGTATCTGCATGGCTTGGACACAGCAGTTTGGCAGTGACGAGCGATATCTACACTCACTTAACATTTCAAGAGAAGCTTAACGTTGCTAACACTATTGAAGATTACATGAAAGATATGAATGTGTCACCGTGACACAAAAAAGCTTGACAAAAAAAATAAAATGATATATAATAAATATAGGATAAAGCCTATATTGAAAGGAATACAAATGCAGGAATTTGAAATAATATTTTATGATAAAGAAGACGGCACTGAGCCAGCCAAAGAATTTTTATTAAGCCTTGACATAAAAATGAGAGCCAAAATGCTTAGGACTATTGAGATGCTACAGCATAATGGATATGAATTAAGAGAGCCATATTCCAAACCGATCGGTGATGGAATACTGGAGCTAAGAGCAAAAGTGGGGTCAAACATATCAAGGGTAATGTATTTCTTTGTAGTTGGCAGAAAAGCCATACTTACAAATGGATTTGTAAAGAAAACGCAGAAAACACCTAAGGAGGAAATCGAACTAGCAAAGACATATCGCTCAAATTACTTAAAACGCACTCAGAAAGGGGAATAATACTATGACAAACTTTAATGATTTTCTTGATGAACAGTTAAAAGATCCTAAGCTCAAAGCGGAATATGACGCACTTGAACCTGAGTTCACAATAATTCAAACACTGATAGACGCTCGTAAAAAGAGCGGCATAACACAAAGTGAGCTTTCAAAGCTTACTGGCATTGCACAAGGCGATATAAGCAACATTGAAACAGGGAATGCCAATCCGTCAATAAAAACGCTTCAAAGACTTGCCGCCGCTTTAGGCAAAAAACTTAAAATAGAATTTGTATAAAAACTCCCTATGTGTCATCGTGACACATAGGGAGTTTTTATTTGCAATCAAACACTTGCACAGTATATCAACATACGAAATCGCTATATGAATTAAAATGTAAATCTTATCACTTCTGCATTTTTTAATTTTTGTTTCCATTTAGCAAAAAACTCCGTTTTGTAAAAACCTTCATTTTCCCACGTTTTATAAGCCTCAGTACAAAACGGAGAATTACTATGAAGGGGGTCTGTTGAATTCTTATATTCATCGGGAATCTCATAATAATATTCTTTTAAATCTATAATTGCAGGAGTTGCGTAATACGAATAAATCAAATCATACTTTAATTCAATTTTTAAAACATCAAAGGAAAAATCAAATAAGACATCACTAAACCATAAAGACAGCTTTTCATCTTCAATATTTAAGCGGCGGTGGCAGTTACGACAAGTGTTGTAGCACAAATAATCCTTGTCATTATACGTTAAATTGCCTTTATCATCATAGGACTCAGTTATAAATACGGGCATATCATACCCGAATTTGTCATGAAGATATTCATACAGATATGAAATCACCGGATTTGATTTATTCATAACCATTATGTCTTTTAAGGGCAGGATAGAAAAGTTTCTAAAAGGAAAAAAATCATTAGAACCATCGTCTATATAATATTCATAACAAGATATTTTAAACACAACAGGCGTTTCTTCCCAGCAATGAGGACACTTGATGTTCGCAATACATAGATACAAATATTGATTAATAATATCTATATTATTATCAAAGAACTTATCAAACTCTTGTAATTCAATAGTATTTATACCCTGAACTTCTTTTCCATAGTAGTAAGATTCCTTATAGTACGGTATCCATTCGCATAATGCATTTAAATGTTTTCGATCAGCACACCACTTTTTGATTTTATCGTCCCAGACAGCACCTCTGGATTTGACAATATCATATTGAAATTCAGGAACCTCAAGGATAACCACAAGAAACAACTCCATTTTTGAAAAATATTTTTTCGAAAAAAGTTTCTAAAATGTCAAGACCAAGAAAGTGTGTCACGGTGACACACTAGGGGTCATTTTGCATTTATATATAAAATATATATTTTTCGCCATTAATTTCCGCAAAAGTATTGACAAATTGACAAAATGGTGGTATAATTAATATACAGAGGAAATTTAGAGGGCATAAAAAATCGCACCCTCTAAGGCTTATAAACTCCGCCAAGAATTTATAAGCCCAGCAGCACAGATGTAAGAGGCAACTGTGAGCTTTCAGAGAATGCTATCCTCGTGCTCTATTATAGCACGTTGGAAATAGATTGTCAAGGGCTTTTCACGATGTCAAACATCTGGAAAGCTCTTTTTGCTTTTAGCTGCTGATTCAACTCATCAAAAATGCAGCTTGAAAATCAAATATCGTAAGTCCTCAAATAAGATTGAGATGAGGTCAACTGATGTGAAACACAAGCACAACAAGACATTGAGTTGTCTTTAAGTCGCTTTGAGCCATGACGTTCGTTACTGTTCAATCACGCCGATCAGGCATTCTTAACATTACAGAACATGAACACGAGCCAGCCAGTAACAGTTAAGCTAACTGCAAGCCTATGTGCCGACGCCACTATGAATTAACATCAGATGATTCGCTTAAGCTCCACAATGTGCAGCTGCCTTGACAAGGTCTAAGAGCGAAACGAAACAAATGTCACAAAACATATCCTAGCTTGTTACTACAAGCTTTCATATATGCTCAGCAAGGATACTTAAAGATACTTGCTGAGGAAAGTCCACATTTTTTATATCCTGTGGATTTTCCTTTGTGAGTATCAAAAATGATTGGTGCGCCAGAAGGGACTCGAACCCCCGACCTACTGGTTCGTAGCCAGTCACTCTATCCAGCTGAGCTACTGGCGCATTCAACTCTAATATTATATCATATGCAAGCACCCTTGTCAACAAGTTAATTGAATTTCTCCACTTATTTTACAGAATGTTCACATCGTTTCTTGTAGCTTCACACCTTTATCCACCCTTTAAATGCCATTATTTTTCACACTTTTTGTAAATCAAGTGTTTGTAATCATTTGTAATACTTTTTCGGCAAACTGCTCTGTTTTTAACCGGAATTTTTGTAGATTATTTATCATTCTATGCCCTTGACTTATATTCTGATTGTGGTATAATAGTAAATGTTCAATATTATGTTGTAATAAAAGAAGTCAACCACAATATATAGTGGTTGAGCAGGATAGAATGAAAGGAAGAGTATAGGTGAAGATAATAAAAAGAAGCGGCGCTGAGAATACGTTCGATAAGGAAAAGATAGAAAATGCCGTTGCAAAAGCTAATATCACTGTGGAGGAAAAGGATAGGCTCTCTGAGGGAGAAATAGGAGAGATAGCACAGAATATAGAGGACAAATGCTCTGAAATGAATAGGGCTATGGACGTTGAAACTATTCAGGACTGGGTGGAAGCCGATATCATGCGCCACGGCAAGTATACAGTGGCAAAGCATTATATCACCTACCGCTATGAGCGTTCTATCGTCAGACAGGCTAATACTACTGACAAGCAGATACTTTCTCTTCTTAACTTCGAGAACGAGGAAGTCAAGCAGGAAAATTCCAATAAGAACCCTACTGTCAATTCAGTTCAGAGGGATTATATGGCAGGTGAAGTGAGCAAGGATATCACAAGAAGATTTTTGCTTCCTGACGATATAGTTGAGGCTCACGAAAAAGGTCTGATACATTTCCACGACGCCGATTATTTCGCTCAGCATATGCACAACTGCTGTCTTGTAAATCTTGAGGATATGCTCCAGAACGGCACTGTTATAAGCGAGGTCATGATAGAAAAGCCACACAGCTTCTCTACAGCCTGCAATATCGCTACACAATCTATCGCTCAGATAGCTTCTTCACAGTATGGCGGACAGAGTATCACACTTTCCCACCTTGCTCCGTTCGTTCAGATATCCCGTGATAAATATCGCCGTGAGGTAAAAAAAGAGTTCGCAGAGCTTAATATCCCTGCCGACGAGGATACTATAAATAAGGTAGCCGAAATGAGAGTAAAGGCTGAGATAGTTCAGGGCGTTCAGATGATACAGTATCAGGTCATCACTCTTATGACAACAAATGGTCAAGCACCTTTCGTTACTGTTTTCATGTACCTTGACGAGGTGCCGGAGGGGCAGACAAGAGATGACCTTGCGGCTATCATAGAGGAAATGCTCAGACAGCGTATCCAAGGCGTAAAGAACGAAAAGGGCGTCTATATAACACCTGCGTTCCCTAAGCTAATATATGTCCTTGAAGAGGACAACATAAGAGAAGGCTCAAAATATTGGGAGCTTACAAAGCTTGCTGCAAAGTGTACCGCAAAGAGAATGGTGCCTGACTATATAAGCGAAAAGAAAATGAAGGAGCTTAAGGTAGACAAGAACGGCAATGGTCAGTGTTACCCTTGCATGGGCTGCAGAAGCTTCCTTACAACATATCTTGACGAAAACGGCAAGCCTAAATATTACGGCAGATTCAATCAGGGCGTTGTTACAATAAACCTTGTGGACGTTGCCTGCTCGTCATATAAGGATATGGATAAGTTCTGGAAGATATTTGATGAAAGACTTGAACTTTGCAGACGTGCGCTTATGCTCCGTCACGAAAGACTTAAAGGCACTCCGTCAGACGTTGCGCCTATCCTTTGGCAGAACGGTGCATTGGCAAGACTTAAAAAGGGCGAAACAATCGACAAGCTCCTGTTCGGCGGATATTCCACCATATCACTTGGCTATGCAGGTCTTTGCGAATGCGTAAGATACATGACGGGCAAGTCACACACAGACCCTTCAGCAACGCCTTTTGCACTTGAAGTTATGCAGCACCTTAATGACGCCTGCGCAAAGTGGAGAGCAGAAACAAACATAGATTTCAGCCTTTACGGCACGCCATTGGAGTCCACAACATACAAATTTGCAAGATGTTTACAGAAGCGTTTTGGTGTTATCGAGGGTGTAACAGACAGAAACTACATCACAAACAGCTATCATATCCATGTTACCGAGAACATCGACGCATTTGACAAGCTCACCTTTGAGTCACAGTTCCAGGCTCTCTCACCAGGAGGAGCTATCAGCTATGTGGAAGTGCCGAATATGCAGAACAACATAGAGGCTGTTCTTGCAGTTATGCAGCATATTTACGACAACATCATGTATGCAGAGCTTAACACAAAGAGCGACTACTGTCAGAAGTGCGGTTTTGATGGTGAGATAAAGATAGTAGAAGATGACGGCAAGCTTGTATGGGAGTGTCCGAACTGCGGCAACAGAGATCAAAACACTCTGAACGTTGCAAGGCGCACCTGCGGCTACATCGGCACGCAGTTCTGGAATCAGGGCAGGACTCAGGAGATAAAGGAGAGAGTTTTGCATTTGTGATTAGTCCTAAAATAGTTGTAAAAAAATAAAACCCAAAAATTTTTTTAAAACCCAAAAATTTTTTCAGCCAAAATCGCAAAATTAAAACCCAAAAATTTTTTCAGCCAAAATCGCAAAATTTTGAACATTATAGCCGTTAAAACTCAAAAGTTCAAAAATCAAAACTCGTCAAAAAAATGAACATTATAGCAAGGAAAACTCAAAAACTCAAAACTGCAAAATCCGAAAATAATGAACATTATTATTGACATAAAACAGCAAACAGCATATAACTATCGGGGCAATACAAAAGCGTATTGCCCTGCGTTGTATGTATGAAAGGAGCGGAAAATGAATTATTGTGAGATAAAGAAAACCGATATCGCCAATGGATCAGGAGTGAGGGTCACGCTGTTCGTATCAGGCTGCAGACACCACTGCAAGGGCTGTTTTCAGCCTGACACTTGGAACTTTGACTACGGCAAGCCTTTCACAGATACCACCGCAGACGAGATAATTAACGCCCTCTCAAAGGGCTATATAAAAGGACTTACGCTCCTTGGCGGCGAGCCTATGGAGCCTGAGAACCAGCCTGAGCTTACAAAACTCCTCCGCCGTGTGAAAACCGAACTTCCCGACAAGGACGTGTGGTGCTACACAGGCTGTACCCTTGAAACTGACCTGCTTGCAGGCTCAAAGTCACCATACAGAACGCAGTACACAGACGAAATGCTGAGCCTTATCGACTACCTCGTTGACGGCGAATTTGTTCTCGAAAAGAAAAACATCTCACTGAAATTCAGAGGCTCTGAAAATCAGAGGATACTTCATAAAGAGGACGGCATTTGGCTGCCTTGCGAAGATATGTAAAACAAAACCGCTCCCCGTGTTATCACGAAGAGCGGTTATTTTTATTGCGTAGGTGCGACCTAAGGTCGCCCCCCTTGAAACTTTTATAAGATAACTCTACAGCCTTACTTTTCAGACTTTGTAAAGAATATCGCCTTTATAAGCTGGATAACGAGCATAGAGCCAAAGCTTAGAATGTATATCCATGCAAACTGCATACCTGTCATGTCTGCTATCTTGAAAAGTCCCTTGAGTTGTGGAACGAGCAGAACGGAGTTTAAAAATACCATTCCAAGACCGAACGCCATAAGACCGAACTTGTTGTTGAAAAATTCCTTTGAGAATATAACAGGACCTTTTTTCTTGCACGAGAATCCGTGGAACAATCTTGCAGAGCAAAGCACTGCGAATGCCATCGTCATACCAAGAGCTGCGCTTGTCTTGTTTCCCATAAGGAAAGCCGAAGCTACTGCTATCGCTATAACTACGCCATACAATGCTATCTCGCCCAGGAAAGGACGTGTGAGGATAGATTCGTTTGCGTTTCTTGGCTTGCGTTTCATGACCTCTTCGGAGTGAGGTTCAAGACCCAAACCGATAGCAGGAAGCGAGTCTGTAAGCAGATTAATAAACAGCAAATGTATTGCCGCAAACGGAACAGGAAGTCCAAGCAGTGAGTTGAAAAGCACCACAAGAATTGCCGCAAAGTTGCCCGAAAGCAGGAAGAGTATAGCCTTTTTAATGTTCTCGTAAATATTTCTTCCGTTTCTTATGGCCTTGACTATAGTTGCAAAGTTATCGTCTGCAAGCACCATTGAGGCAGCGTCCTTTGAAACTTCCGTTCCTGTGATGCCCATTGCAACGCCCACATCAGCCTGCTTTAACGCAGGTGCGTCGTTCACTCCGTCGCCTGTCATGGAAACTATACAGCCGTTTGCCTGCCAAGCCTTTACGATCCTTATTTTATGCTCAGGTGTAACACGAGCGTAAACAGCCTTGTCCTTTACAAAGTCAACAAGCTCTTCGTCTGAATAAGCGTCAAGCTCGTGACCCTCAACAGCCTTTGAGTTGTCGTCAAGAATACCTATCTCACGGGCAATAGCCGAAGCCGTAACGATATGGTCGCCTGTTATCATGACTGGCTTTATGCCTGCCTTGCGGCATTCCGCAACAGCCGCCTTTGATTCCTCTCTCGGAGGATCCATCATAGCAATAAGACCGACAAACTCCAATCCGTCCTCGTCCTCTGGACATACGGTATCCTTGTCGAATTTTTTCTCTGCAAATGCAAGTATACGCAGACCTTTTTCCGAAAGCTCTGCCACACGCTGGGTTATAACAGCCTTTTCCTCGTCGCTTGAAGTTATCCTGTTTATAAGAACGTCAGCCGCACCCTTTACATATAGCACCTTCTCGCCGTCGATAACGTGCAGAGTTGACATAAGCTTTCTGTCTGAATCAAATGGTATCTCAGAAATTCTAGGGAGATCTTCCCTCACCTTGTCAGTGTCGATGCCAAGCTTTGTGCCGAAGTTGATAAGAGCCGTTTCTGTAGGGTCGCCTATCTCAACGCCATCCTTACAGCTTGAATCGTTGCAAAGTATCATGGCTCTTGTCATAGTCTTGACCTTTTCATCATCAAGATCAACAGCGTCAGTGTCGATTATCCTGCCGTCTACCATTATTTTTCTAACTGTCATCTTGTTCTGAGTAAGAGTACCGGTCTTGTCAGAGCATATTACAGAAACGCTGCCCAAGCCCTCAACAGCTTGAAGCTTTCTTATGATAGCGTTTTCCTTTGACATTTTCTGTGTGCCGAAAGAAAGCACAATAGTAACGATAGAGCTGAGAGCCTCAGGAATAGCCGCAACAGCAAGTGCGATAGCGAACATGAACGAATCCATAAGCTTGCCGCCACGAAGCACACTAAGTCCGAACACTACTGCACAGACAATAAGTATAGCAATGGAAAGCTTTTTGCCGAACTCGTCAAGCGTGTTCTGGAGAGGCGTTTTTCTCTCTGATGCGTTTTGGATAAGCGAAGCTATCTTGCCCACCTCAGTGTCCATACCCACCTCAGTGACAAGCATTTTTCCTCTGCCGTATGTGACAAAAGAGCCTGAATAAACCATGTTAGCACGCTCAGCAAGAGGCTTTTCGCCCTCTATATCGCTCATATCCTTGTCGATATTAACGCTCTCGCCTGTGAGCGCAGACTCGTTCACCTGTACAGAAGCGCACTCTACGAGTCGTCCGTCTGCACATATCTGGTCGCCCGCCTCGATAAGAAGAATGTCGCCCACTGCGATCTCCTCAGATGGGATAATGACCTTTTCACCGTTACGAAGCGCCTTAGCCGTCGGTGCAGAAAGCTTTTTAAGGTTCGTCAGTGACTTTTCAGCCTTGACGGTCTGAACTGTACCCAAAATAGCGTTCATTGTGATAACAACAAGAATTACCGCACAGCTCTCAACGTCTTTCATGAAAGCTGAAACTATCGCCGCAATAATGAGTATAAGCACAAGAAAGTCCTTATACTGCTCTAAAAAAATCACGGGAATGGACTTTTTCTTGCCCTCCGTGATAACATTTCGTCCGAACTTTTCGCAGTTTTTCACTGCCTGCTCAGTTGAAAGACCATTTTCACCTGATGAAAACTCAGTGTAAAGCTGGTCAAGCTTTTTCTGATACTGCTTCATAAAATACCACCTTTTTTTATTTTTTCCTGTAGTCGCTGCCGATATACCCTTCAAAGCCTCCTTTTCTCATAGGCTCAGAAAAATAAACGCATAAAAAATCGGCAAGACGTTTATTGGGTAAACTGCGCCTATGGCAATTTAATCAATAAAAGTCTCGCCGTTTAGATATGCAGCGGTCCCTCATCGGAACGTATTGACGCAAACATAAACGGATCTCTCCGCCAGCTACTCTCTTTTACTATGAGGTTATTATAACCTATATTTTTGATTTTGTCAATAGTTTTTTTATATTTTATTGTAAATTTGCAACGCTTCATATCATCAAAAAAGTGAGCCTTTGAAGCCTGACTTTTGTATAAAAAGTCCTTGGACATATGAAAAAATATATGGTATAATAATTATAACAATGAGCAGCGACAGCGTAAGTCCGATTGTATTCGGACTTGTGCTGTTTTTTTATGCGCAAAAAACGGGAGGTAATAAAATATGAGCGAAGAAGTTCTGAAAGAAAACAAGATGGGCGTTATGCCCATGCCGAAACTCATGCTGAGCATGGGTCTGCCTATGATAATTTCAATGATAGTTCAGGCTTTTTACAATATCGTTGACAGCTATTTCGTAAGCAGGATAACAGATGATACAGTTGAGCACATAGGCGAATATGCCGTAAACGCCCTAACCCTTGCATACCCTGTCCAGCTTTTGATAATCGCTGTAGGCGTAGGCACAGGCGTTGGAATAAATGCCTTGCTCTCCAGAAGCCTTGGAGAAAAGAATTTTGAGCGTGCAGGCAAAATAGCAGGCAACGCCATTTTCATAGGTCTTTGCACCTACATCGTGTTCATGCTGTTCGGATTTTTCGGCACTGACGCATTTTTGAAAACACAGACCCATGATAGTCTTGCTCTAAAGCTTGGGGGCGAATATCTAGGCATATGCTGTGTGTTGTCATTCGGTGCAGTAGGTTCAATGATATTTGAAAAGCTTTTGCAGGCGACAGGCAAAACTATCCATTCCACCATTGCTCAGCTTGTAGGCGCAATAGCCAACATCGTCCTTGACCCTGTTTTGATTTTCGGGCTTGGCCCTTTCCCAGAGCTTGGAGTAAAAGGTGCGGCATATGCCACTGTCATCGGTCAGGTACTCACAATGGTCATAGGCGGCGTGCTTCATTTTGTGTGCAACAAAGAGATACCAAGCGGCATGAGGTATTTTATACCACAGAGCAAAATGATAGCAAACATTTATAGAATAGGCGTTCCTGCCATAATAATACAGGCTCTTATGTCCGTCATGACCTACGGTCTTAATGTCATACTCAACAGAATAGGTCAATCCGCCGTAACAGCCTATGGTATCTATTATAAAATACAGCAGTTCGTATTCTTTGCGTCATTCGGCATGAACAACACTATCATTCCGGTTGTATCATACAACTACGGCAAAGGGGACAAAACAAGAGTTCGTTCAGGCATAAAATACGGTATGCTCTACACGTTGGGACTCATGCTTCTTGGCATTATAGGCTTGCAGCTTTTTGCTTCTCAGATATGCCATGTATTCTCACTGTCAGCAGATACGGAGATATTCGCCACCTACGCCATAAGGATAATCACTTTAGGCTATCTTTTTGCAGGTGCAAACATAGCCTATCAGGGAATTTTTCAGGCGCTCGACCATGGCATAGCTTCCCTTGTGCTTTCCCTTATCAGACTTTTAGTTATCCCTCTCCCCGCGGCTTATCTTCTCACCCTTACCTCCTCAGCAGGCAAGATAGTATGGGCAGCCGTTCCGTTCGGCGAGCTTGTAGGCACTGTCGCCGCCATTGTGATAATGGGCAGGATAAAACGTGAGATAAAGCTCAAAGACTAAAACACTGCCCTTGATTATTATTCCAAAAGGTGCTATAATAGCATTGGTGATAATAATGAAAAGGAAAATACTTGTAGGTCTGCTTACCGCCGTTATCTTTTTGGCTTGCGCCCTTGTGATAAATATAACCCCAAAGGTGGAGAAAGGTTCAGTTGTGCTGACCTGTGACGGAAGCAAATATGAGCTTCCCGGCACTGAAAAGACACGATACTGCAATGGCAAGAGCGAGAGCCTTTCCGCTGAAAAGAGCTTTGAAGATCTGCTCTCCTCCGTACCGTCATTTAATGTAAAGGCAGATGTAGATAAGGACGGCAATGTTACCCTTAAAACCCCTATGTCCGTAGAAGTCACAGGGGACAGGCTCGGTGACGTGCTTTACACTGTCTACAGCTATGACGGAAAGGTGCTTGCCAAGGAGTCCAAAAAGCTGGAGCTTCCAAAAGAGGATATTGACGGCTGTCTTGTGAAAATAAAAATTACATGGGGCAAGAAAGACACAAGCTATCTTGAAGAAGATTACTGGTTTGCCGCAATGTACAATACCGAAAGATAAACATAACATCAAAATGTAGAGGCGACCTCTGGTCGCTCACTTTCTTTCTGTAAACTTTCAGACAACAAAACGTCGGACGAATTTGAAAACGTCCGACGTTTTGTTTTTTAACATATTTGAAATCCTATTATACCCGCCATACAAATAACGCTGCCGATGAATCTCAGCTTTGTGATAGGCTCTTTTCTTATGAGCGCTATAACAAACAGCGAACACAGTATCATAGGCTGGATAAATGACGCACTCGCAAGGCTCACAGCAATAACAGCGTTCTCCGCAAGCAGACCTGCCACATTCGGAATCTTTGTAAGCACGACCACCCATGCGCCCTTTTGATTTTTCTTGAATATCTCCAAAGGCTTCGCCCTCGGCAGAAGTATGATAGCCATAAGTATAAGCGCAAAGAACAGCGCCATGGTCGAGGATATGTAATTCTCCGACGCTCTTACAACTATACCATAGCCATATCTTGCCAAAAGATAGAACACCAGAGGAACAACTATCCTGCGGTAATTTATATTGCCGCTGTCCGTTCTGCCTGATTTTGCGATAAAAACAAGTCCTGCAACAGTAAGCACGATAAAAAGAAACTTGAAAATGCTCGGCTTTTCACCAAGGAAAATATCCGTTGCATAGGACATGAAAAGGGTGATACCAAGCCAAGCCTTAAGCTCAAAGGCTGATATTTCATCAAGGATAATAGCCGAAAGCTTAAATTCAAGGATCTTCGACAAGCACAGCAGACCTATCGCCGCAAATGACTGCCAGCTAAATGTAATAGTCCTGTCGAGGAAAGGCAGACAGCAAGCCATGAAAACAGCCGTTGCCGCCGCCATTAAGAATCCAAGCTCATCGCCGTTGAATTTTGCCGTTGAAACAGCGTACTTGTCACTAAGGGAACATATCGTGTAGCATACAACTACAAGTATAAGCAAAAACATTATTTTTCTTCTTCCTTACTCTATGATTTTCTAAGACCTGTATGCTGTGAAACATACAAAATAACGGGCGACCCAAGGTCGCCCCTACGCAAAGCCGATTTATCAGTTCTTTTTATTTTTCACAAGCCATACTACCGCCAAAATACCAAGTATCACTGAGAACAGAGTAGCAATGGCTAGACATATCCAGCTTGCATACTGACTTTGTATAAATTCGTTCTGCGATTGGCTTCCTATAAGGGTATCTACCCCCGATTGCGAGCCTAACGCTGAGAACAGTATTATAAATGCCATTCTCACATTCATTACGCAGGCTATAACGCTGTAAATATGCACTATACCCTGAAAAAGACACACTCCGCAGTCGTCCTTTACATAGCTTTTCACTCCAAGCACCGCACATACCACCGACACTGCCGTGTAGATAATGAACGCCGCAAAAAGCACTATCGTTGGCACTTTTGCCCCCTCGGTTTTCACTATCAGGCTCATAAGCCCAGCCATACACCCCATGAACACAGCCGCTGCCGCAAGCCCTGCAACAGACCATTTTCTGTATATAAGTTCTGACTTTTTTATCTGCTCTTTCTTTATCTGCTTAGGCATTTTCTTCCTCCGCCTTCTTGCTTTCAAGCTCCTCTTCGGATATCTTGAAGCGTATCCTGTCTATTTTCTGCTCGTCCTCCATTTTCACTGTCATCTCAAAAGGCGGACAGCTTATAACTTCATTCTGCTCAGGAAGTCTGTCAAGCATATCCATTATCCAGCCACCGAGAGATGTTCTTTCGGTTTCGATAGTGTCCTCCGGCAGTCCTATCCTCTCAAGAAAATCCGATACCGAAAGCTCCGCCGACGCTTCGTAAACACCGTCGCTTATTTTCACAAGGGAGGTATCCTCCTCGTCGCTTTCATCATAGATCTCGCCCACAAGCTCCTCTATGATATCCTCAAGGGTACAAATGCCCTCCGTACCGCCGTATTGGTCGAGCACCACCGCCATATGCACCTTTTTGCGCTGCATCTGCTTCAGGATCTCAGAGATCTTGCGGTTTTCGGTTATGTAAAGTGGCTTGTTCATTATAAGGCTTATGTCCGTCTTGCCCTTGAGATACATTTCAAAAAAGTCAGACTGATGGATAAGTCCCACAATATGGTCTAAGTCCTTGTCATACACGGGGAGCCTTGAAAACTTTGTCTGCACAAAGCGTTTTTTTATGCTCTCCATATCCTCATGAAGCTCAACACCCTCGATATTTACTCTCGGCACAAGTATCTCGCTTATGGTTATCTCGTCAAAATCAAGTGCCGAACGCACAAGCTCCGACTCCTGCTCTTCAAGTACGCCCTCGTCCTGAATCTCGTCTATGATATATTTAAGCTCTTCCTCAGTAACAGACGGCTCGCTGTTCTTGTTGCCCACAAGCTTTGAAACGCCGCTTTTTATGCCCATAAAGATAGCCGTTATAGGCGTGATGATGAACATGAATGCGGAGAGCGGAGCCGCCATAAGAATAGAAAACCGCTCAGAATTTTCCTTTGCAAGGCTCTTAGGCAAGATCTCACCAAAAATAAGCACAAGCACCGTCATGACTACAGTAGCCAGACCCACGCTTCCCTTGCCGAACTTCTCCGTAAAAAGCACCGTTGCAATAGAAGATGAAGAAATGTTCACCACGTTGTTTCCAACAAGTATAGCAGTGAGTGCCTTGTCAAAATTATCGCATATGTTCATTGCCTTCTTTGCAGACTTGTTTCCGTCGTCTGCAAGTTTTTTAAGCCTTATCCTGTTGCATGAAGAAAACGCTGTCTCCGTTGCAGAACAAATAGCAGACAGCATAAGAAGCACAGCGATGATAACAACTTTCATAAAATAAAATTATCCTTTCAGGTCAGAATATAAATTTGCTGCCCTAGTTATAAAAATAGCACTAAAGGCAGTCATGAAAACTGACTACATATAGTTATCATAACATATTTTTTAACCAATTGCAACAGTATTGTTGAAAAAACGATGTAAAAGAGTTATAATATTCTTTGTGTTCATAATATTCATATGCACAAAAGGAGATAACAGAAATGGCAAAGAAAGATAAAGACATTTTCGACAAAATAATGGACTGGAAGATATTCGGCTGGTTCAGACCCTTTTACGTCAAAAACAAGGAAATGCTTTTGTATCTGTTTTTCGGCGTACTCACCACCGCAGTCAGCTTTGTGACCGCAGGCATCTCAAAAGTGCTTTTGGAGCAGGCAGGCATAGGCAAGGGCGGTGTTTCCACCACAAGCACCGTCATATCATGGATATGCGCAGTAACATTCGCATACATAACCAACAGGATATGGGTTTTCGAGTCTGAAGCAGAGGGCAAAAAGGCGATAATCTCCGAAGCGGCTTCATTTTACGGTGGAAGGATATTCACTCTTCTCGTAGAAATGTTCATGATGTGGCTCGGCTACTCACTTCTCAGCTTCAACTATTGGGTAACAAAAATAGTGGCAAACGTTGTTGTGCTGATACTTAACTATGTCATCAGCAAGCTTGTGGTCTTCAGAAAGAAATAAGCATACATAAAAAGCTGTCGGCAAAAAAAATGCTGACAGCTTTTTATTTTGCCCCAGTTGCCACGTTGCAACCGACTAATCTCTGTACATAAGCGTGACCGCCATGCCGTTTATCACGCCCACTACAACTCCGCACACAATGAAAAACACCTTGATAGGCAGGTCAAGCAGAAGCGAGATAAGCCCGAACACGATAACGAACGCCATTGCTCCGCCTATCTGCACAAGAAACTTTCTTTTCACAAGCACAGGAAAACGCTCCGCAAGCTTTGCAGTCTTGTTACCCTTGTGGTCAATTATCCTGTAAATAAGCTGAGTCAGTGCCATTGGTATTCCGATAAATAAAATTGCTGTTATAAGTTTGTCCATTTTAAATTCCTCCATTTTTCACTTAAATTATAGCTTTTTTTGTATCAAAAAAGGCTGCCCAAGACGCAGTTCGTCCGTGGGCAGCCTCATTGCTGCATATAAAATTTCTTTTATCAACAATTAAAGAACTCTTACGCCAACAACGCCCTCGATAGACTTGAAAGCGTCAGCGTCAACGTCGCCTGTAACATCGAGCATTGTGTAAGCCCAGTCTTTCTTAGACTTGTTTACAAGGTTCTCGATATTTGCGCCCTTGTCAGATACAACAGATGTGATCTGTGCAATAAGTGCAGGAACGTTCTTGTGAAGCACGCAAACAAGGTGGTCACCTGTTTTAGCAAGCTCTGCATTAGGGAAGTTTACAGAATTCTTGATAGTTCCCTTCTCGATATAGTCGATAAGCTCGTGAGCCGCCATTGTTGCGCAGTTGTCTTCAGACTCAGGTGTGGAAGCTCCAAGGTGTGGAAGAACGATAACATTCTCCTCGCCAAGAACAACATCATCTGCGAAGTCTGTTACATACTTTGCAATCTTGCCGTCCTTGATAGCCTTTACAACAGCCGCACTGTTGATAAGCTCGCCTCTTGCAAGGTTGATAAGACGAACGCCGTCCTTCATCATTGCTATCTGAGCTTCGTCGATAGTGTTCTTTGTGTCAGGTGTATAAGGAACGTGGATAGTGATATAGTCACTGTTCTTGTAAATATCGTTGATATCAGCAGTTACCTTTACAGCAGGATCAAGCTGGATAGCTGCGTTTACTGAAAGGAATGGGTCATAGCCGATAACGTCCATGCCAAGTGCAACGGCTGCGTTTGCGATCTTTCCGCCGATAGCACCAAGACCGATTACGCCAAGAGTCTTGCCCAGTATCTCAGGACCTGCGAACTTAGACTTGCCGCCCTCAACTGTCTTAGGAGCGTCAGGAGTGCCCTTAAGTGATGCAGCCCATGCAGCGGCCTCAGTTATCTTTCTTGAAGAAAGAAGAAGCGCACAAATAGCAAGCTCCTTAACAGCGTTTGAGTTTGCGCCAGGTGTGTTGAATACAACGATTCCCTGCTCTGCGCACTTCTCAACTGGAATATTGTTTACGCCAGCACCTGCTCTTGCAATAGCAAGCAGGCTCTCAGGCATTTCCATATCGTGCATCTTTGCTGAACGTACCATTATAGCAGTAGGATTTTCAGCATTGTCGCTTACTGTGTACTTAGCCTTGTCAAAGATATCAGTACCGCAGGTAGCGATCTTATTTAATGTCTTTATCTCATACATTGTAAATTACCCTCTCTTATAATAAGGTTACGCTTATGCGTTCTCAGCCTCGAACTTCTTCATGAACTCAACGAGCTTTTCAACGCCCTCGATAGGCATTGCGTTGTAGATAGAAGCTCTCATACCGCCAACAGTTCTGTGACCCTTGAGGTTTACAAAGCCTGCTGCTGTAGCCTCAGCAACGAACTTCTTGTCAAGCTCAGCGTCGCCTGTTACGAATGGAACGTTCATAAGAGATCTGTCCTTAGGAACAACAGTGCCCTTGAAGAGCTTGCTCTGGTCAAGATAATCATAGAGTATCTTAGCCTTTTTCTCGTTGTGAGCCTTCATAGCCTCAAGACCGCCCATTTTCTTTATCCACTTGAATACCTTGCCGCAGATGTAGATGCCATAGCAAGGAGGTGTATTGTAAAGAGAGTCAGCGTCAGCCTGAGTTTTCCACTTGAGCATTGTAGGTGTTCCCTCGAGAACATCGTCAGTGATAAGATCTTCTCTGATGATAGCAATAACAACGCCGGCAGGACCAACGTTCTTCTGAACTCCGCCGTAGATAACACCATACTTTGTTACGTCAACAGGCTCAGACAGGAAGCAGGAAGAAACGTCTGCAACAAGTGTGTGACCCTTTGTGTTAGGCAGAGTCTTATACTTTGTACCATAGATAGTATTGTTTTCGCAGATATAAACATAGTCAGCGTCCTCTGGGATATCCAGATCTGAACAATCAGGGATATAAGAGAAAGTCTTGTCAGCAGAAGAAGCCACAGCAACAGCCTCGCCGTATTTCTGAGCCTCCTGATAAGCCTTCTTAGCCCACTGACCAGTGATTATGTAAGCCGCTTTCTTGTTCTTCATAAGGTTCATAGGAACGGCTGAGAACTGCTGAGAAGCACCGCCCTGAAGGAACAGCACCTTATAGTTATCAGGGATACCCATAAGATCTCTGATGTCCTTTTCAGCTTCCTTGATGATGTCATCGAACGCCTTGGAACGGTGGCTCATCTCCATTACGCTCATACCTGTGCCCTTATAATCGAGCATTTCATCGGCAGCTTCCTTAAGCACTTCCTCAGGGAGTACAGCAGGACCTGCGCTGAAGTTATATACTCTACCCATTGTTAAACCCTCCATATAAATTAGTTTCTTAGTTTCATTATTTATAAAGACTATAAATATATAAATTAATAATAATATTATATGCCTTTTATAAAAAAAAGTCAAGGGCTGTCATATAAAAATACTCACTCGTCATAAGTTTTTGTACATATCAGCACATAAAGCAGTCCTGAAAACGTGCATTTTTACACCTTACCTATGCCGTTATATATAATAAGCACTGAAAAGCATGAAAAATCAGAATAATACTAAAGCGTTAAAAAGAGGTTAAAATTTTTGGTATTCCTTGAAATCTCCATATTTGTGTAGTATAATGTAATCAATAAAATGCGACAGTTGTATAAAAATCGGGGAACAATTGTCACTCTCAGGGAAAGAGGATATATATGCAAAAGATATTTTATGTTTCAAGAAATGAGGACAAAGCCCATGATGGAAAAGCCCCGGATATGGACAGATTTCAGCGAGTTGAAAAGCTCAACAGTCTGATCGCGGCAGGCTGGGCTATAAAGGAAATGAAAAGCGAAAACAACAGCACATTCTTTGTGCTTGAGAAAGCAGACTAGACTTTAAATGGACGATATCGAGCCGTATCCTGTCAATAACACAGACACGTTGTTTTGTAGGGGACGGCGCCCTCGACGTCCCGCCCACTCACCAGCTTTTTCAACAAATTTACAGGACGGCAGCCCCACCGTCCTTTTTTTATGTGCAGATAAATTTTGCGAAAACGTTTTATGGGTATTGCATTTCAGAGAGAAATATTGTATAATTAATGTAATCGTTTTAATGAGCACAAATGATACTATACATATTATAAAGGAGTAAAAAAATATGGCTTATGTAATCGGCGTAGACTGTGGTACAAGCGGCACTAAGACAGTGCTTTTTGACGAAAAGGGTACTGTTATCTCTTCTGTAACTATTGAATATCCTATGTATCAGCCTAAAAACGGCTATGCAGAGCAAGATCCTGCTGACTGGGCAAACGCAATGATAAACACTATCAAGGCTGTTATGACCAAAAGCGGCGTAAATAAAGAGGACGTTGCAGGCGTTGGTATCTCTGGACAGATGCACGGACTTGTTATGCTGGATAAGGACAACAACGTGCTTAGAAAGTCCATAATATGGTGCGATCAGAGAACTGCCGCAGAAGTTGAAGAAATGAACGAAAAGCTAGGCAGAGAAAAGCTCATCAAGATAACAGCAAACCCTGCCCTCACAGGCTGGACGGCTGCGAAAATCCTTTGGGTAAAGAACAACGAGCCTGATATATATGAAAAGTGCAGACACATTCTTCTTCCAAAGGACTATCTGAGATTTATCCTCACAGGCGAATATGCAACAGAGGTTTCCGACGCAAGCGGTATGCAGCTTCTTGACGTGCCAAACCGCTGCTGGTCAAAGGAAGTCTGCGATACGCTTGGCATTGATATGTCAATGCTGGGCAAGGTGTACGAGTCATGCGAGGTAACAGGCAAGGTCACAAAGAAAATGGCTGAGCTTACAGGACTTAAAGAGGGTACTATAGTAGTAGGCGGAGCAGGCGACAATGCCGCTGCGGCTATCGGAACAGGCGTTGCAGAGGACGGTAAGGCGTTCACAACTATCGGAACATCAGGCGTCGTATTTGCACACACTTCTTCTATCTCTATCGACCCAAAGGGCAGAGTTCACACCTGCTGTGCAGCAGTACCGAACGCATGGCACGTTATGGGTGTTACACAAGGCGCAGGACTTTCGCTGAAATGGTTTAGGGATAATTTCTGCAATGCAGAGAAAGAAACAGCAAAGTGCATGGGCGTTGACGAATATTATCTCATGGATAAGGAAGCAGAGAGAGTGCCTGTTGGTGCAAACAGACTTCTCTACCTGCCATATCTCATGGGCGAAAGAACACCGCATCTTGACCCTGACGCAAGAGGAGTATTCTTCGGACTTTCCGCAATGCACACAAAGCGTGATATGCTGAGAGCAGTAATGGAGGGCGTATCATACTCCCTGAGAGATTGCGTTGAGGTATTCAGAGAAATGGATATCAACGTATCCGACATGATGGCATGCGGAGGCGGCGGAAGCTCACCGCTGTGGAGATCAATGCTCGCAGATCTTTACAACTGCCCTGTAAAAACAGCTTCATCGAAAGAAGGTCCAGCCCTTGGCGTAGCACTTCTTGCAGCAACAGGCGCAGGCATTTACTCATCAGTACCGGAAGCTTGTAAGGCAGTAGTAAAGACCGACAAGGTACAGCAGCCTGAAGCAGAGCGAGTACCTGAGTATGAGAAATACTACAAGCTTTACACAGAGATCTATCCTGCACTGAAAGTAGAATTTGCAAAGCTTGCGAAGATGTAATATAAAACCAAAAGCTCCGATTTGCCGTCGGAGCTTTTTTGTATTAGAATATTTTGACAACTAAAAAACGGCTCTCCACAATAGCGGAAAGCCGTTTTTACATATTGGTCGGAGTGACCGGATTTGAACCGACGACCTCTACCACCCCAAGGTAGCGCGCTACCAATCTGCGCCACACCCCGATATCGTATATATTATACCCGATTTGGATACAATAGTCAAGAGTTTTCAGTCAAAATAAAAAAATTGCAAAAAAGGTATTGACATTCACATTCATTTGTGATATAATAAATAAGCACTCAGGAGAGAGCAGTGAAAAAGCAGTAGAATATCGCGGGATGGAGCAGTTCGGTAGCTCGTCGGGCTCATAACCCGAAGGTCGTTGGTTCAAATCCAGCTCCCGCAACCAGTTTTAGGACTATCATTTGATAGTCCTTTTTTCATGCCCAAATCACCCACAAATACCACAAAAAAGATCGGTCAGTAATCCCATTTGGGATCTACTGACCGATCTTGCTGTTTATTCACTTGCGCAAAACGTAATGCCAGCCTTAAATCAACGTTCCTTGTCCGTCAGCTCAAACCTGATACTGTGCAGGTCAAGTCCATTCTGCGCAAAGTATATCCTGAAAGTTGTGAAGCGTGAGAACATAGGCGTTTCCTTTTCCATTGAAACAGCCTTGCCGCCAGTGCCGTTGAACGTGAACGTACCCACCGCAGTTCCCATGCTGAACAGCGTCATAGGTATCTGCGCAAGCTCACTCTGTGTAGAGCTTGCCGTAACTATCACCCTGTAAATACCGAAGTTTGACAGGTCAAGAGCAAAGCTATAAGAAGTGCCTTTCTTTGTGTCAACATCACTAAGGTCAAGAGTTATGTCACGGTCTACCTTATAAAACTGTACAGGCTTGTCGTCCTCCTGCTCCTCGTCCTCTCGGTTTATCACCTTGACAGTATCTCCTATACCCTCCGCACGCTTAAGAGCATTAGTGTGAAGAAGAAATCCGCATATGTTCGCCGCATTTCTCTGAAGCTCACACCTCTCTATGCCGCCATTTTCAAGGGCAACAAGCGTGTTATCGTCATTCTTTTCTCCGTCAGGACAAACCATGTAAACATCGTTCTGCGCCCTAGCCATAGCTGCAAGATCCGTCTTGTCAGGCTCTTTTCCACGAACGTTTATGTTCGCCCACCAGTCCGTCATGGTGAAGCCCTTGAAGCCCCATTCCTCACGAAGTATCACTGTGTTAAGGTCAAAGTTTCCTGCCGTCCACAAGCCGTTTACTCTGCCATATGTGGTCATAAAAGAGGAAGCTCCTCCCTCTTTTACCGCTATCTCAAAACCCTTTAGATATATCTCCCTGAGTGCTCTTTCCGATACCACCGAGTCGATAAAATGCCTGTTTGTCTCACGATTGTTCGCACAGAAGTGCTTTATCGTACCTGTCACCCCTGCACCAGCCATGCCCTTTAACTCAGCCGCTGCCATTTTACCCGTAAGAAAAGGATCTTCCGAGAAATACTCAAAGTTTCTGCCGTTCAAAGGGTGTCTGTGAATGTTCATTCCCGGGCCAAGCAGACAGTCCACCTTGTTAGCCGCCATTTCAAGCCCCATAAAAGTGAAAAGCTCACTTGTAAGCTCCTTGTTGAACGAAGAAGCTATCATAGTGCCGTTCGGCAGGCTGAAAGCCTTTGTGCCGCAGTCAAGTCTCATGCCCGACGGACCGTCCGAACAGCAGCCAGCAGGTATGCCAAAGCCATTGAGATTTTCCGACACTCCCCCGAACGCCGAAGCCGTACCAGCCGTGACCCTAGGGCTTCCCATGCCCTCGCCCCTTATAATGCAAGAAAGGTCATAGTCTGAAAGCTGTGCAATAAATTCGTCCATTGTGTTCTTGCCGTTCTTAACGTCCCAAAGCTTTATGCCCTTGTCACCAGTGTATGCTATCTCTTTCGGGAGTTTCTCCAAACGCCTTGCACTTTCGTCTACCTCAGATACAGGCACAGCCTCTCTGCCAATGCTGAAAGCTCCGCCCTCGCAAACAGGCTTTATCCTCTCAAAACTCTCCACAGGAGCAAGCGACTGAGTGAGCCTTTCTGTTACCAGATCCTCACCCTGCTCAAAACTGCAAGCATATTCAGCACTTCTCACGTCACTGCCCACATAGAATTTATATTCCCCTGCTTCAAGCACATAGCATGACTTGTTGCCCGTCACACCCGAATCGTCATAAGAAGCAAGCTTTGCGATATCCACTGCTATCTCAATCACCTGCTCTTCCTGCGGTACAAGCTCCTTAGTCTTTTCAAAACCGCAAAGCACTCTCGCCGCCTTGCCGAGCCTTCCCTGCGGAGCTTCGCAGTAGACCTCTATTACCTCTTTGCCCTTGTAAGAACCGATATTTTTCACCGATACAGAAAGCTTCACAGCCCCCTCTGTTATCTCAGCCTTTTCCGTCTTTATCTCAAACGCAGTGTATGAAAGACCAAACCCGAACGGATAAAGCACATTTTCTTTAGCAAAAGTCTCAAAATAGCGATATCCCACATAAATATCCTCAGCGTAAATATCCCTGTTTTTCTCCCTGCCGAAATTAGCGTCCGAAGGGTAGTCCGACGCCTTGTATGCGATAGTGTCAGGAAGCTTTCCGCTTGGGCTGACCTTTCCTGTCAAAACGTCCGCTGTACCCTTTCCGCCTGTCATTCCCCCCTGCCAAACATAAAGCACAGCGTCAGGGGCAATTCTGTTTATGTCGGTCATATCAATGATATTTCCCACATTGAGAAGCAAAACAACTTTTTTGAAATGCTCCCTAACCACCGTGAGCATTTCTATCTCGTCATCGCTTAGCAAATAAGAGCCTGCCTCCAGCCTGTTGTCCTGCTCCTCGCCTGCCGTCCTGCCTATTATCACAATGGCAGTTTCACAGCTTTTTGCAGTTTCTTTGACAAGCCCCTCGTCAAGTGGCATCTCTTTCTGCGACCAAGGCTCTCCGCCCCAGCCCTCGCCTAAGTCGAATGGGTTTTCCTTGTCCCATTTTCTGTATATGTCAAGAAGTTTCTCATTGACCTTTACGCCGTTATCAATAAGCCCGTCCAGAATGTTCACTACCTTAGTAACGTTCACCATTCCTCCCGAGCCTGTTCCGCTTTTATAATAATGAAACTGTATGCGTCCGAAAACAGCCACCTCTTTGTCTGTATCAAGTGGCAGAGCATTATTATCATTTTTGAGCATAACGATTCCCTCAGAAACCATTTTCGCCGCAGTATCAAGATATTTGTTCCAATCAAGTATTCTTTCCATAGTTTTCACCTTTCCAAATTTTCTATTGAATTTCAAAGTGTATTATAGCACAACCCTCCCACCTATTCAATAAAGATACTATGAACAATGGGTTTACTTTTTATATAGCATATCCTGTCCTAAGGAAAAATATTGCACAATGTGTTTATTTGTGCTATAATGAGTATATATGACTGCACCGCACGCTTCTTGTTCGGTGTTCCTTATTAAAAAAATTATTGTCGGAGGGGTAAAAGTGGATAATATCGTCACTGTCGGCGGACACATAAACGCATCTATAAACTTTGCCATGCAGCAAAACTATGTCCCTGTCATAAGAAGCCTTGTAGTAAATAACAACTCAGAGGAGGCCCTTGAGAATATCAGCCTTAAAATAACCTTTGAGCCTGAGTTTGCAAAGGAATTTACATATCATATCGGCTCTATACCCGCAAAAAGTTCTGCCGAGATATCCCCCGTGAGGATATCTACCAACACAGATCTTCTTTTCTCTCTTACAGAAAAAATGGTGGGCAATATCACCATTGAGGTGCTTCAAAATGGTGAAAATATCTTCACCTATCAGAACACTATAGAGCTTCTCGCCTGCGATCAGTGGAGCGGTTTGAACATAATGCCTGAGATGATAGCCGCATTTGTTACGCCAAATCACCCTGCGCTCTCCCCAGTTATTCATGAAGCTTCCACGTTCCTGAAAAAGTGGAAAGGCGACCCCTCTTTCACAGGCTATCAGACCAACAACCCAAACAACGTGAAGCTTCAAATGGCAGCAATTTTTGCCGCCCTCGTCCAGCAGAAAATAGTCTACAACGATCCCCCTGCAAGCTATGAGGTCATAGGTCAGAGGATACGCCTGCCGCATAAGGTTTTGGAGCAAAAAATGGGCACTTGTCTTGACCTTGCGGTGCTTTATGCCGCCTGCCTTGAAGCGGTGGGACTTCACCCTCTGCTGTTTTTCATGACAGGTCACGCATTCTGCGGCTGTTGGCTTGAAAACGAAACTTTCGCAGATTGTTGCGTTGACGATGTTTCCGCCATCGAAAAGCGCATTGCAGAAAATGCCGAAGAAATGCTCCTTGTGGAGTGTACAGACTTTGTTGACAGCAATGTTCACGATGTCGAGCGTTTCGACCATGCCATGAAACACGGCAAAGACCATATAAGCAACATGGAATTCCAATGCGTCATAGACATTATCCGCACCCGTGGAAGTGGCATAAGACCTATCCCTCTGCGTCCCGAGCAAACCTATTCAGGTATGCAGCTTGCCGAAGAATCCGACAAGCCAAAAGAGATTCTCGCCCCCTCCGAGCTTAACAGCTCGCTTCTTGGCAAAGTGGCAGAGGGCAACGATAAGCCCGTCACAAAAATGCGCATATGGGAAAGAAAGCTTCTTGATTTCAGCCTGCGAAATTCTCTTTTGAACTTCCGTGTCACAAAGAACACCATGCAGCTTATGACCGCCGACCTTGGAAAGCTTGAGGACGAGCTTGCAAGCGGAAGTGACTTCCGTATCATGGAAATACCTACCGAGTGGACAGTTTCCACTCGTGACGCAAAAATATTCGCTATTGAGAACGAAAAGGACCTTGTGACAAATATCGCCGAGAACGAGTTCAAAAACAACCGCATAAGAACGTTCCTTAATGAAGCCGACCTTGACACTGCCCTTAAAAGCCTCTACCGCTCCGCAAAGGTGAGCATGGAGGAAAACGGCAGCAACACCCTTTTCCTCGCTCTGGGACTTCTCCGCTGGTATGAAAGCGACCTTTCCGAAAAGCCACGCTATGCCCCTTTGGTGCTTATCCCTATAGATATCGTCCGCAACACACGCAATAAGGGCTATATAATAAGGAGCAGACAGGAAGAAACTCAGATAAACGTCACGCTTCTTGAATATCTCCGCCAAGACCATGGCATCAGTATCACAGGTCTTGACCCTCTACCACTTGACGAACACGGCATAGACCTGCCACTTGTTTTCAATACTATCCGTCAGGCTGTCATGGGCAAAAAGCGTTGGAACATCGAGGAATATGCCTTCATCGGTCTGTTCTCGTTCAGCCAGTTCGTAATGTGGAACGACCTTCGCAACCGCTCAGAGGAGATAAGCCAAAACAAGGTGGTGTCCAGCCTTATGGCTGGCTCTCTCACCTATGCCCCCGAGGATATAAGCATAACCCCTGAGAATATAGATTCCGACCTTGACCTTGAAAACATGGCAGTGCCAATGAGTGCAGACTCCTCACAGCTTGCCGCCATTGCCGCAGCAGGCAGCGGACAAAGCTTTGTCCTTCACGGCCCTCCGGGAACAGGAAAATCTCAGACTATCACAAATATGATAGCAAACGCACTCTATAATGATAAAAGCGTGCTGTTCGTTGCAGAAAAAATGGCAGCCCTCAACGTAGTGCAGAAACGTCTTGCAAACCTAGGGCTTGACCCGTTCTGCCTTGAACTCCACTCCAATAAAACAAACAAGACCACTGTCCTTGCAGAGCTTGACAAAGCCCTTGAAGTGGGCAAAATAAAATCTCCCGAGGAGTATTCAGCCGAAGCCGCAAGGCTCAAAGCTCAGAAAGCCCAGCTCAACGATACCATAACCGCACTTCACGAAAAGCGTAACTGTGGTGTGACCCTTTATGAAGCTATATCAGCCTATGAGCGCAGTATATCCGAAAAAGACAAAATATCAGTTTCAAAAGATATTCTCACAAACATAGCAAAAGAAACTCTCGACCGCTTCAGCGACCTTGTGCATAGATATTCAATAGCCATAGCCGAAACAGGCGACTTTGCCAACTTCCCACTTAAAGATATCGGCATTACATCATATTCTATGGAACAGCGTGACAAGTTCCACACTGAAGCCGCCGACCTTGCCCAAAAAGCCACCGCTTCCTCTCAGTGCGCACAAACTCTCGCACAGGCTTATAGCTACAGCGGCGACCTTGACAAGACAGCAGTAAAAATGCTTTCTGACATATACAAAGCTTCCACCGCTGACGGTGAACTTCTTGACGGACTTCTCTGCGCACCTCACTATGATATCACCCTGCAAAAGATCAAAGATACTCTTGCCGTAGGAAAAGAGTATACCGCTCTCTGCACCGATATCCTCAGCCATTTTGAAAAAAGCGTCTTTGACTTCCCTGCCTCAGAGTCAAGAATGGTATACAAGCAGGCAGTTCAAAGCTGGTTTTTACCAAAAGCCATGAAGCTTGGAAAGCTCACAAAGGGAATAAAGCTCCACGCCAAAGACCCTGCTTCCGTTACAAAAGCAAACCTTGGTGAAATTCTCGATAAGCTTTGCACCATAAGCGAAAAGAAAGACTTTCTGCGAAGCCTGCCGTCAGATGTAACAGCGCTTCTCACAGGTATTTACATGAACGAGCAGACCGATTGGAATGCCCTTGAAAAAGCCGTTTCAAAAACCGACAGCATTATGAATGCCATTAAGCAGAAAGCGGGTGCTGACCCTGCACAAATGGCTCAGACTATCGGAAAAGCAAACTGCACATCTGAAGGACAGGCTCTCTCCTCGTTCCTTGAAAAGCTTTCAGCCTTTGAGGACAGCTTCTCAGCCAACATGACCGACATAGAAGCAAGTGCAGATTGGCTTGGCTTATCTGCAGAAAAGCTTAATACCTATGCCGAAAACGCAGATAAGCTTAGATACGCCGCCCAGTTCAACAGCGTTGACAAAGAGCTTTCAGACAACGGACTTTCAGGTGTCAGCGAAAGCTACCGCACAGGCAATGTTGACAGCGAAAACGTAGAAAAAGCATTCTCCTGCACGCTAAACTATCAGCTTGCACTTATGATAATAAACAGCGATAAACGTCTTAGCCAGTTCAGCAGTAACAGTGCAAACGACCTTATCACACAGTTCAAAGACACTCTCGATAAATTCTCACGCCTGACTATACAGGAGCTTTTGGCTCGTCTTTCCGCAAAAATACCTGCCCAAGGCTCAGCCTGCGCTTCCACCTCTGAAATGGGCATACTCAAACGTGCCATAAAGAGCAACGGCAGAATGATGTCGCTTAGAAGCCTTTTCGATAAGATACCAAATCTTCTCCGCAAGCTCTGCCCTTGTATGCTCATGAGCCCCATATCAGTTGCGCAGTATATAGACCCGTCGTTCCCGAAATTCGACCTTGTTATCTTTGACGAAGCTTCACAGCTGCCAACAGCCGAAGCCGCAGGCACTATCGCAAGGGGCGAGAACGTTGTTATTGTGGGCGACCCTAAACAGCTCCCGCCAACAAACTTCTTCTCCTCAAATCGGATAGACGAAGAAAACAGCGAAAAAGAAGACCTTGAAAGTCTCCTTGACGATTGCCTTGCTATCTCCATGCCGCAGCAGTATCTCAAATGGCATTATCGTTCACGCCACGAGAGCCTTATTGCCTACAGCAACATGAAATACTATGACAATAAGCTTCTCACATTCCCGTCCCATAACGACCTCATTTCAAAGGTCAGCATTATCCACCCCGAGGGTCACTATGACAAGGGCAGAACAAAGCAGAACAAGGCGGAAGCAAGAGCCGTTGTTGACGAGATAATAAGACGAATGAGCGATGAAAAACTCCGCAATGACAGCATAGGTGTTGTAACATTCAGCTCCGTTCAGCAAAATCTCATTGACGATATGCTCTGCGAAGAGTGGGCAAACCACCCTGAGCTTGAAGAGCTTGACAGAAAGTCACCAGAGCCGGTCTTCATCAAAAACCTTGAAAACGTCCAGGGCGACGAACGTGACGTTATACTCTTCTCCGTCGGCTATGGTCCTGACGAAAATGGACAGGTTTCAATGAACTTCGGCCCTCTCAACCGTGACGGCGGCTGGCGAAGACTTAATGTAGCAATATCCCGTGCAAGAAAAGCCATGATAGTCTACTCTGTCCTCCGCCCTGAGCAGATAGACCTTTCAAGAACACGTTCCGAGGGCGTTGCAGGTCTTAAAGGCTTCCTAGAGTTTGCTGAGCGAGGAAAACTCGCCGTAACAGCCCATAACACAACAGATACCGCAAGCGACAGCACAGTAACAGAATGTATTGCCAAAGCAATACGAGAGCTAGGCTATGATGTGAAATGCAACATCGGAAGCTCCGAGTTCAAAGTTGATATAGGCATAATCGACCCTGACAACGAAAACGAATATCTCCTGGGCATACTCCTTGACGGTGAAAACACTCTCCACAGCTCCACCGCACAGGACAGATTTATCCTACAGCCAAGCGTGCTGAATGGTCTTGGCTGGAATATCCTCAGAGTGTGGACGCTCGATTGGTTTGACGATAAAGACCGAGTTCTGGGAAACATAAAAGCCGCCATAGACAGCGCACCAAAGCATGAAGCCGAAACCGCTCCCACCTCAAAGCCTGCCGTCTATTCCACATCGCAGTTTGAAAAAGAAGAAGCTTCCACCCTCACATCAGCCTTTGCACAGCCCTATGTGACCGCAGATATTGGCATAATGGGTACATCTGATGACTTTTATAAACCCGAAAACAAGCAGAAAATAAGGGAAACAGCCGAAAAGATAATCGCTGTCGAAGCACCAATAAGCGAGAAGCTTTTCATGAGAAAAGTTTTCACCGCATGGGGCATAACACGAAGCGGCTCAAGAGTGGAAAGCGTCTTTGCCGATGCCGCACAAGGCGTTTCACCATTCGCCACAGCCGATGAAAACAGAGTTTTCCTTTGGAAAGAGGGGCAATCCCCTGAAAGCTATTCTATCTATCGCACAAGCGACGATACCAACAAGCGAAGCATGGAGGATATCCCCTCCGAGGAGATAATAAACGCCGTGAAAGAAGTGCTTTGCCAGCAGATAAGCCTTTCAGAAGCCGACCTCGTAAGAGAAACAGCCAAGAAATTCGGCTACACAAGAGCTGTGGGCATAACGGAGAGCGTAATAAGCTACACCCTGAAAAAAGCTCTCACCGCAGGTCTTATCAAAAAATCAGAAAGCGGAAACATCTCCGCAAAATAATACGCAAACAAACCAAAACCACCGCCGAGAGTTTTCCTCCCAGCGGTGGTTTCTATTCATATCAGTATTTCCATTTCTCCGAGCAAATCTGCATCTCAACCATGTGCTTGTAGATACCGTTGGTCTTTTTAAGCGCCTCAGGCTCACTCTCATGTTAGCCTGCACCATGAACGCTGCCTTGTGAGAACACATTAGCGTAGCGATAAAAAACACCATTTCAAACTGCAAAGGAACTTTTCTTTTTCTCTTTCATAACATGGTTATTTAAACTTGTCAAGTTTTTTTCTTAAAGCAGCTCAAAATCTTGTAATAATATCATTTTCATGATATAATTTTATCATATGAATAAACGACAGGAAATGATAAAATGAAAAACATAAACAAAGCGATCACTTTTGCTAAAAAAGAAACCGTCCTGATAGTGGCAATGCTCCTAGCCGTTATATCTGCATTTTTCGTCACACCTGACAAAGCATATGCAAGTTATATCGACTTCCGAACACTTGGACTTCTGTTCTCTCTTATGATAGTGACCGAGGGCTGCAAAGGTCTTGGCATTTTTGAACGCAGTGCAAAATTTATCATAAGCAAAGTCAATACCGCATTTCAGCTTTCCATAGTGCTTGTGGGGCTTTGCTTCTTTTCAAGTATGTTCATAACAAATGACGTTTCACTTCTGACCTTTGTTCCCCTCACTCTCACCGCCCTCTCAACTCTCGGTAAAGCAGGCAACAAGCTTCTCATACCCATTGTCGTTCTGCAGACCATTGCCGCAAATCTTGGCAGTATGCTCACGCCTATAGGCAATCCTCAGAATCTATACCTTTTTGGTGTATCGGATATGAAGCTGAAAGATTTTCTTGTACTTATGCTTCCCTTTACTATTGTTGCAGGAGCGATGCTTTTTCTGTGGACGCTTGCAGTGTGTAAAAAGTCAGGAAAGCTGTCTGTCAAGACAGATATAACTGCTGAAAACTTCGATACATATTCGACTAAAGACAAGACAAAGCTTTCAGGATACGTCCTGCTTTTTGTCCTTTGCCTGCTTACAGTTGCAAGGCTTGTCCCATGGCAGATAACAGCCCTCTGCGCACTTGCTTTCTCTGCCATTGCTGACAGAAACGTGCTTAAAACAGTTGATTACTCACTGCTTCTTACTTTCTGCGGATTTTTCATCTTTATCGGAAATATGGGCAGAGTAGAGATTTTCCGCAGTGTACTCAGCAGCATAATAAACGGTCACGAGCTTTTTATTGCCGTTGTCGCAAGTCAGATAATAAGCAACGTTCCATGCGCTATACTCCTTTCAGGCTTCACCAACAAGCTGAACGCACTTATAATAGGAACGAACATAGGCGGCCTTGGCACTCTTATCGCCTCCATGGCAAGCCTTATATCCTACAAGCAGATATGCCGCAGCCACCCCCATATCAAAGGCAGATATTTCGCATATTTCACAGCCGCAAATATCGCTTTTCTCGCTGTGATGGCTCTGACTGTAAAGATCGCATACTGAAATAAGTTTTCTATACCCTGCCCACTTTATCTGCATAACATTTTCGCTAAATGCCCACACTATCCGCAGGAGGTGTTTTTATGCTTGAATTTTTTGCAGGAACGCTGGTAGGCGGTTTTGTGGGCGTTGTGACAATGTGCCTTTGTATCACCGCAGGCGAAAGCGACCGTCACGATGAACGATGATGTTTTACACAGGTAAACTTCGTGATTTTCACCAAAAAAGCTGCCGCAAAATCTCCCTTTGCGGTGGCTTTTTTATGCCTGTCCGTATTGACAAATACTCCGCTTTGTACTATAATAGTATCATTGTACTTTAGCAAGTAAAAACGCAAAAGCATAAAAGCTTTAAAGTGGCACATGAAGTAAAAGGAGTGTATTGGATTGACAGCAAGGTGGATAGTATTGGTATTATACCTTGCACTTATGATAGGCATAGGTGTTTATTACCGCAGAAAATCGGCAAGCGTCAATGATTTTGTACTGGGAGGAAGAGGTCTTGGAGCGTGGTTCACAGCCTTTGCATATGGAACTTCATACTTCTCGGCAGTAATTTTTGTAGGCTATGCAGGAAAATTCGGCTGGAATTACGGCGTGGCTTCCACATGGGTAGGAATTGGAAACGCCGTCATAGGCTCATGGCTTGCATGGAAAGTTTTGGGCAGACGTACAAGGATAATGTCAAAGCACCTTGAGGCAAAGACCATGCCTGAGTATTTTGAAAAGAGATACAACAGCAAGCCTTTGAAGATAGTTTCGGCACTTATCGTGTTCGTATTCCTTATCCCTTATACGGCTTCGGTCTACAACGGCTTGTCAAGACTTTTTGAGAAGGGCTTTGGCATTCCTTACAAATATTGTATAATAGGCATGGCAGTTTTCACTGCGGTGTATGTTATCATGGGTGGCTACAAGGCTACAGCACTGAACGATTTTATTCAGGGAATAGTAATGCTTGTAGGCATTGCGGCGGTAGTGCTTGCAGTGCTTGGCGAAAACGGTGGTCTTGGAAATTCTTTTGACCTGCTTGGAGATATTTCTGACGCAAATGGCGACAAGGGTGCATATTCGTCACTATTCGGCCCTGACCCTATAAACCTTGCAGGCGTTGTTATTCTCACCTCTCTCGGCACATGGGGACTTCCGCAAATGGTGCAGAAATTCTATGCAATAAAAGACGACAAGGCTATCAAAACAGGCACTATAGTATCCACATTCTTTGCAGTAGTGGTAGCAGGCGGCTGTTACTTCCTTGGTGGCTTCGGCAGACTTTTTGTCAAGAGCGCTGACGGACTTCCTGAGGGCGGTTTTGACGGAATAGTTCCGACCATGATGGAAAAGCTTCCTTCACTGCTTTTCGGACTTGTTATCGTTCTTGTGCTTTCGGCTTCAATGTCAACACTTTCATCGCTTGTGCTTACATCAAGCTCCACTTTGACTATCGACCTTATCAAGCCTATAATGAAAGAAAAAATGGACGAGAAAAAACAGCTTATCACAATGAGAATTTTCATTGCCGTATTTCTTATCATCTCAGTTGTGCTTGCAATAATCACCCTTGAAAATCCACAGACAGTAATTTCAACTCTCATGTCTATCTCATGGGGCGCACTTGCAGGAGCATTTCTTGCGCCGTTTATGTACGGACTTTTCTGGAAGGGCGTAACAAAGGCGGCTTGCATGGCAAGCTTTATCGCAGGAGTAGGCATAACAGTGATACACATGGCATACTACACCCTTGCAGGTCACACAGGAACACTTTGGGGCATAAACCTTGCCTCGCCTATCAACGCAGGCGCATTTGCAATGCTTTTCGGACTTGTTCTTGTACCTATCGTTAGCCTTATCACAAGGCAGAGCGATGCTGACAAGGCTCATGCTGAAAAAGTGTTCGAGTGCTATAATGACAGCGAAATATGATTTCACATCGCTTACATAATTGAAACGCAGACAGGGACGGACTTTGTTCGTTCCTGTTTTTTTGGGGGATAATGCAAATGATATAGTGAGCGAAACGACAAAACAAGCGGGCGAACGGTGTTCGCCCCTACGATTTTGTTGCCGTGGGTTTTAGCCTTTTTTATTCAATTTTCAAGTTGCATTCGGAGTATGACACTGGGTATTATGCCCTAGGTTTTGTATACACAAAATATCACAATGCACGCCCACGTCCTGATACAAGTACTCTACAGCCTGTTCCAGAATCTCTCATCGTATTCACTAAGTCACAGGGCTTGTACGTGCCCGCAAGTATCTAAGACGCCTTCTACTTATCCCTGAAAAATGCTCTTTTTGTTGCATAAAAAAATGCAACAATTAATGGATTATTGCCAAATTAAATCATAAATCATTTGTTTGCACAAATTGACCACATGAATTTTGTATAATATCCACTGTAGGGGCGAACAGTGTTCGCCCGTTTTCCTACCTGAACTAACTTTTGGGGGTCCACATTATTAATGTGTATACAGACAACAAAAAGTTCCATAAAACACCGTTCAACACCTGAACGCATTTTATGGAACTCTTTTCAGATTATAAATTTCTTCGCCTTGTTTACAATACTGCGGTCGTTTTCGTAAGACAGGACCTGTCCTGCCCTGCCGATCTCGACCCAGCGTATGTCTGCGATCTCCTCTTCCTGAGGAGTGTAGTCGGTGTTCTTTGCTTTGCCGATAAAGTAGACAACGATCTTCTGCGTGTCCTTCCTTGGTGAATAGGACACTATCTCCCGAAACGTGGTATCAAGATTTACGTCTATCCCCGTTTCCTCCATGATCTCACGCTTGGCAGTTTCTTCCTCTGTTTCATCGCCCTCAACGTGACCCTTTGGGAATGACCAATGACCGCTGTTGATATGCTTTATCAGCAGTATCTCGGTGTTGCCGTGATACTTTCTGTAAACGATAGCACCGCAGGATTTTTCATGCAGCATCATTTTTCCTTTCCGGAGCTTAGCCCCAATATTTACTCATTGATTTAATTATATCACAATAGCCCTCATTTGTCTATACCCTTTAATAAATATACTCCCATTTTGTGCATATTCCACAAATCAGGTAAAATAAAAAAAGCCGTGCAAAAGCACAGCTTTTTGAAACAGTCAAAGATTATTCCTCGACCTTGTTCTCGATATACTTAACGATATCGCCAACAGTCTTGATGTTCTCGACCTCTTCATCAGGGATCTCTACATCAAAGCTCTCCTCGATGCTCATTACAAGGTCAACTACGTCCAGTGAGTCAGCGCCGAGATCCTCTGTGATAGAAGCCTCCATAGTTACTGCGTCCTCTTCAACGTCGAGCTGCTCTACGATAATGTCCTTGATCTTATCAAATACCATTACTTTACCTCCATTCTGTACTTTACTGGGTCTGCCGCTCAGCGCAGCATTTATGTCAGCCGCCGCCGCTCATAAGTCGGCAAATCATTCGGCATGATCATCAAAAAAACTCATTCCTGCGAACTTTCCTCAAACTCGCCCACAGTTCTAAACTTATTATACCGCCCCTCAAGCAATTCGTCAAGACCTTTTTGCAATTTTCTTTTCAAAGCTCCCTCGATATAGTCAGAGATATTCTCCGCAGTGAGCTGTGGGTCGTTATGTGCGCCGCCGTCGGCTTCGGAAATTATATGGTCGCACACCCCAAGTCTTGTAAGATCCTCGGCGGTTATCTTCATTATATCGCAGGCTTCACGCTCTCTTGTGGAATCTTTCCACAGGATACTTGCAAAGCCTCTCGGTGATATTACCGAATAGATAGCGTTTTCAAGCATTGCAAGCTCATCGCACACTGCAAGAGCCAGCGCTCCTCCCGAGCCGCCTTCTCCGAGTATTATGGAGATAACAGGAGTCTTGAGGGTCATGAACTCCATGATGTTTTTGGCTATCGCTTCGCCCTGACCACGCTTCTCAGCTTCTACGCCACAGAATGCGCCTGCTGTATCAACAAGGCATATAACAGGTCTGTGGAACTTTTCAGCCTGCCTTGCAAGCCTGAGAGCCTTTCTATAGCCCTCCGGGTGGGGCATACCAAAATTGCACTTCTGATTTTCTGCAAGATCTCTGCCCTTTACCTCTGCGATAACTGTAACAGGTATGCCCTTAAAATAGGCTATGCCGCCCATAACAGCACCGTCATCACCAAAAAGTCTGTCTCCGTGCATCTCAAAGAAATCGTCGAATATAAGAGGGATATAGTCCTTGGCAGTCGGTCTGCCCTTGTGTCTGATTATATCAAGTCTTTGACAAGCTGTCAGCTCACTCATTTGAGGACACCTCCTTTGCTGGCTTATGAAGTCTGAGTATATGAGCGAGAACTCTTCTCATTTTCTTTCGCTCAACTATCATATCAACAAAGCCGTTTTCAAGCATGAACTCGGCAGACTGGAAATCGTCAGGAAGCTTCTGCTTGATAGTACCCTCTATAACACGTCTGCCTGCAAATCCGATAAGCACCTTTGGCTCTGCGATTATGATATCGCCCAGTGACGCAAAGGAAGCTGTTACACCGCCCGTGGTAGGGTCGGTCATAACTGCGATATAGAGCAGACCTGCTTGGTTATGTCTGGCCACAGCACCGCTTGTTTTCGCCATTTGCATAAGGGAAACTATACCCTCCTGCATTCTTGCTCCGCCTGAGGCTGTGAATGCGATAACAGGGAGCTTATTTGCGGTGGCGTATTCGATAGCTCGTGTTATCTTTTCGCCCACAACACTGCCCATGGAAGCCATCATATAGTTGGAATCCATAACGATTATAACTATCTTCTCTCCTCTTATGGCAGCCTTTCCTGTGATAACGGCGTCTTTAAGACCGGTCTTTTCTCTCAAAGCCTGCTGTTTTGCTTCATAGTCAGGGAAATCTATAGGATTTTTTGATACCATATCCTTATCAAATTCCTCAAAGCTACCCTTATCTATGGTGATATCAAGACGTTCTTTTGCGGTAAGTCTTGAATGATAGTTACAGTGAGGACAAACCTTGCCATTTGCCTGAAACTCCTCCATAAAAGTGACGTTTCTGCATCTTGGACACTTGAAAAGCAGACCCTTTGGGATATCGGTCTTTTTCTTGTCATCGTCCGCCTTATCGCCGTTAAATCTTACTTTAACGACAGAAAACAGATCTTCAAGCATTATTCCTTACTCCTCTCATCTGCCAAAATGTCGGTACGGTTAAGAAAACCGTTATCGTAATTGCCCTCTAAAAACTCCGGGCGTCTTATAAGCTTGAGCTGGAAATCAACATTGGTTGCAACACCGTCCACGATAAACTCAGACAGCGCCCATGTCATTTTTGCAATAGCTTCTTCTCTATTCTTACCGTGAACGATGAGCTTGCCTATCATGGAATCGTAATAAGGCGGTATCTCATAGCCCTGATAAACTGCAGTATCTACTCTTATTCCTGGTCCTCCGGGGATAAAGAGCGACTTTATCCTGCCCGGTGACGGTCTGAAATCAAGAAGCGGATTTTCCGCATTTATACGGCACTCTATTGCATGACCTGTCAGCTTTATATCTTCCTGCTTTATAGACAATCTCTGTCCTGATGCGATAAGGAGCTGTTGCTTTACAAGGTCAACGCCTGTGACGGCCTCTGTGATAGGGTGTTCCACCTGTATACGGGTGTTCATTTCCATGAAATAGAACTCGCCGTTTTTATCCACGAGGAACTCGATAGTGCCTGCATTTCTATAGCCGCAGACCTTAGCGGCTGTACAAGCGGCTTTGCCCATTTTCGCACGAAGCTCCTCATTCATAAAGCTTGCAGGGGAAGGGGCTTCCTCGAGGACCTTCTGATTTCTTCTCTGCATGGAGCAGTCACGCTCGCCCAGATAGATAACATCGCCGTAATTATCTGCAAGTATCTGTATCTCGATATGCTTAGGGTCTTCTATGAATTTCTCGATATAGATCTCGTCATTGCCGAAGCAGGCAAGAGCTTCCTGCTTTGCGGCGGTCATCTGCGCTTCAAGCTCATCGTCGGAGTGAACGATCCTTATGCCACGTCCTCCGCCGCCTGCTGAAGCCTTTACCATAACAGGGTAGCCAAGATCTCTTGCAAGGGTATGCGCCGCATGGATATTTGAGATAGCGCCGTCTGAACCCATTATAACAGGCACGCCTGCTTCTTTCATTGTTTCCTTTGCCTGCGCTTTATCGCCAAGCATTTCAATAGACTCGGCTCTTGGTCCTATGAAAGTTATGCCGCACTTTTCGCACATTCTTGCAAAGGACGGATTTTCAGACAGAAAGCCAAAGCCCGGGTGGATAGCATCTGCACCTGTTATCTCGCAGGCGGAGATTATCGCCCTGACGTTAAGATAACTGTCCTTGCTTGGTGCAGGACCTATGCAAACGGCTTCGTCTGCTATCTGAGCGTGGAGAGCGTTTCTGTCGGCGGTTGAATATACCGCAACAGTATGTATGCCAAGCTCTCGGCATGCTCTTATAATGCGGACAGCGATCTCGCCTCTGTTCGCTATCAATACTTTTTTGAACATATTATGCCTCACTAATTATGACTAGAATAAGAGATACCTTACTTTATCGCAAAAGTTATCTCAGCGGAAACAGCCTTCTTGCCGTTTACAGAAGCAAGTGCCTTTCCAACGCCGATAGGACCCTTGACTTTTATTATCTCCACCTCGATATCCAGCTTATCACCAGGCACTACCTGCTGACGAAACTTACAGTTGTTTATGCCGCCGAACAGACCTATCTTGCCCTTGTTCTCAGGAAGTGAAAGCAGTGCAACTGCACCTGCCTGCGCACACATCTCTACCATAAGTACACCCGGGGTAACAGGATAGTTCGGGAAATGTCCCTTGAACCAAAAGTCCTCAGCCTTTATATACTTTGTAGCCTTTACACGCTTGCCCACTTCAAGCTCGTTTACCTCGTCGATAAGCAGAAAAGGGTCACGGTGAGGGATTATTTCCATGATCTGCTCTTTATTCAAAACAACTGCCATTGTCTTTCCTCCAAATCAGTTTAGTCAAGTATCATTATGGTCTGATCGAACTCAACAGCGTCGCCGCTGTTTACGCATATCTCTCTTACCACGCCGTCAAATTCGCTCTGTACTTCGCTCATTACCTTCATGGACTCGATAATGAAGATAGTGTCGCCTTTCTTTATCTTGTCGCCAACGCTTACGAACGGCTTTGAATCAGGTGACGGAGCGGCATAGAATGTTCCCACGATAGGGGCTTTAACTGCCTTGCCGCCTGTTACCGGCGCTGATGTTGCCGACGCTTCCGGTGCTGTCTGTGCTGCAGGTAAAGCTGTGCCTAAAGCCATTGGCATAGGCATTCCCATTGGTGCAGGAGGAGGGCATTTCTTGCCCTTTACTGTTATCACCTTGTCGCCGTCAGCTATTGTTATCTCACCGAGGTCTTTATTCTTCACGATATCGGCAAGCTTCTCTATTGTTTCAAGGTCAAACTGACCATAAATTTTTTCGCTCATATCAGTTTCTCCTTATCAGTCGCACTTCTTGATACAGATAGTAGCGTTATGTCCGCCAAAGCCCAGAGAGTTTGAAAGTGCTGCATAGACAGGCATTTCTCTGTTGCCCTCAACGCAGTAGTCAAGGTCGCACTCAGGGTCAGGAGTGGTGTAGTTTATTGTCTTATGAACAAAGTCGTTCTGTACAGAAAGTGCAGTAACGATAGCTTCCATGCCGCCTGCCGCACCAAGAAGGTGACCTGTCATAGACTTTGTGGAGTTTATGACCGTCTTTCTTGCGGCTTCTTCGCCAAGAGCAAGCTTGATAGCTGTTGTTTCATACTTATCGTTAAGACCTGTTGATGTGCCGTGAGCGTTGATGTAGTTCACCTGCTCAGGCTTCAGACCTGCTTCTTCATAGGCATACTTCATTGCATGAGCGGCAGCCTCGCCTGTTGGTGATGGGCTTGTCATGTGATAAGCGTCGCCTGTTGCGCCATAGCCTGCTATTTCAGCTATGATGTTTGCACCTCTTGCTTTAGCGTGCTCATACTCCTCAAGGCAAAGTATGCCTGCACCCTCGCCAAGGACAAAGCCCTGTCTGTTCAGGTCGAATGGAGTTGAAGCCTTGTCAAGCTCTGTTGCCTTTGAGAGAGCCTTCATATTGTTGAAGCCGCTGAGTGCGAAATGAGAGATACAAGCCTCTGAGCCACCGCAAAGGCAAACGTCAAGATAGCCGTCCTTTATTTTTCTGAAAGCTTCGCCGATAGCGTGAGTACCCGAAGCGCAAGCTGTGGTGGTACAGAAATTATCGCCCTTAAAGCCTGTATGCATTGCAACAGTACCAGCCGCCATATTGCCTATCATCATAGGGATAAAGAAAACTGATACCTTATCAGGCTTTTCGTTGAACTTTGTTACTTCCTTTTCGGTCATGTTAAGACCACCGATACCAACACCGATTATAACGCCAGCCTTAAATGGATCAACGTCCTTGAAATCAGAGCCAGCCATTTTAAGAGCCTGCTTTGCAGAGCAAACAGCGAACTGAGTAAATCTATCCATTCTCTTTGCTTCTTTTTTATCTATATACTCAGTGCAGTCAAAATCCTTGACAGCGCCGACTATCTTTACAGGAAAATTTTCGGTATCAAACTGGTCAACATAAGACAGGCCGTTCTTGTTAGCCTTGATATTAGCCCAAAATTCCTCTACGTTCTTGCCAAGAGGGTTTACTGTACCCATACCTGTGATAACAACTCTTCTCATTTAAACACTCCTTAGTATCATTTAAAACATATCAAATCTACATTCCGTAAAACAAATTTACATGGCGTAAGATGTCCGTCACGGTGAGTGACTACATCATAAGTCCGCCGCTTATTTCTATTACCTGTCCTGTAACGTAGCTTGCGTCCTTGGAAGCAAGGAAGGATACAACGCCTGCTATCTCGTCAACTTCGCCGTAACGCTTCATTGCTATCTGATTTATCATAGCCTGCTTCTGAGCGTCTGTGAGCTTGTCTGTCATAGGGGTCTTGATAAATCCGGGGGCAACTGCATTGCAGGTGATACCTCTTGAGCCAAGCTCCTTTGCAACTGTCTTTGTCATGCCGACGATAGCTGCCTTTGTTGCGGAATAGTTTATCTGTCCAGGGTTGCCGTAAAGTCCTGCAACGGAAGCAAGATTTATTATCTTGCCTGACTTCTGTCGCATCATAACGCTGCCCACAAATTTTGACATATTGAACACGCTCTTCTGGTTTACAGCAACTACCATATCGTACTGCTCCTCGCTCATACGAGCCATAAGACCGTCACGAGTGATTCCTGCGTTGTTTACGAGAACGTCGATAGTGCCGAAACGAGCCTTTACTGCCTTGACTGTTTCCTCTACCTGTGCATAGCTTGAAACGTCGCAGATGAACTTTTCACACTCTACGCCCTCTGCCTTTATCTTATCCATTATATCGTTATCTTCAAACATTGCCTCAGAGATATCGTTGAGAGCAATATTATAGCCGTCCTTTGCAAGTCTGAGTGCTATTGCTGCACCTATTCCTCTTGCAGAACCTGTTATCAATGCTGTTGCCATTTTGTCTTCCTCCGTCTTTTACTTGCCGAGAAGCTTTTCTGCTTCTGTGAACATTTCCTCTATCATATCCTTTGCAGGCTCGACCTTCTTTACCATGCCTGCGATAGCTCCGCAGAGGAAAGAACCCTCCTCAAGGTTGCCGTCCTGAACGGCTTTTCTCAGTGAACCGAGGGTTATCTCCTCAAACTCCTCAGGTGTGATAGTGCCGTTTGCTTCGCCGCTTGCAAGCTTCTTTGAGAACTTTGTCTTAACGTTTCTGCATGGGTGACCTGTATATCTTCCTGTTACGATACTGTCTGTATCCTTAGCCTTTACAACAAGCTCCTTATAAACAGGGTTTATCTGACACTCCTCTGCGGCAAGGAAACGTGTGCCGAGCTGTACGCCCTCTGCGCCAAGCATGAATGAAGCGGCTATTCCTCTGCCGTCTGCTATTCCGCCTGCGGCGATAACAGGTATCTCAACTGCGTCAACTACCTGTGGTACAAGACACATGGTTGTGTTCTCACCGATATGTCCGCCTGACTCTGTTCCCTCTGCAATAACAGCGTCAGCGCCTGCTCTTTCCATTCTCTTTGCAAGAGCAACTGACGGAACGACAGGTATCACCTTTATGCCTGCTTCTTTCCATGCAGCCATATACTTGCCAGGGTTGCCTGCACCTGTTGTTACAACAGGTACACCCTCGTCTATAACGAGCTGAGCGAGGTCGTCGGCATTAGGGCTCATGAGCATGATATTAACACCGAAAGGCTTGCCGTTTACAGCCGCCTTTGTCTGTCTTATCTGATCTCTCAGATAGTCGATAGGTGCAGAGCCGCCTGCGATTATGCCAAGTCCGCCTGCGTTTGAAACTGCGGAAGCGAGAGTATGCTCAGCTATCCAAGCCATACCGCCCTGAAAGATAGGGTATTTTATACCCAAAAATTCAGTTATTCTTGTCTTTGTAGTAGTCATAGTAGTTCTCCTTATTGTCAAAAGCAAATTTTATGCCATAATACATAATAACAATTTATTATGTACCGAATATAAACTGTATATTTATTATCAATACTCGAAAACAGCCGCACCATAAGTAAGTCCACCGCCGAAGCCTACAAGACAAATCTTGTCGCCTCTTTTTATCCTGCCTTCTGCAACTGCGTCGCAAAATGCGATAGGGATAGATGCGGAAGATGTGTTGCCGTAGCGGTCGATATATACCGGGAACTTGTCCATTGAAACGCCAAGGTGCTTTGCGGCAGTTTCGATTATTCTTATATTTGCCTGATGCGGCACTATCCAATCAAGGTTATCAGGGGAAATTTCTATCTTTGCACAAGCCTGCTCAACTGCATTTGGAAGTGCCTTTGTAGCAAACTTATAGACCTCTTTGCCGTCCTGCTTGAAGAAATAATCCTTTGTTTCAGGCATATCCATATCAAATTCCTCGCTATTAGTTCTGAAAGCGTTCTCAGACTTCAAAGCACGGGAAGCAAGATACTTTGCACCGTTTCCGTCTGCGCCAAGGAAGCTTGAATATGTAGTATCCTCTGCTGTTTCAAGGACGAAAGCGGCTGCGCCGTCACCGAAAAGCACGCAGGAAGAACGGTCGGTATAATCAACGAATTTTGAAAGCTCCTCAGAGGCCACCAAAAGGACGGTCTTTATTCCGTCGCCTGTCTGGAGATATCTCTTTGCGGTATCAAAGCCGTAAACAAAGCCTGCACAAGCAGCGTTAAGGTCAAATGCGATACAGCCTATCGCGCCTATCTCTCTCTGGATAAGGCAGGAAAGCGACGGAGTGAAATAATCTCCTGTTACTGTTGTGGCAATAATAAGGTCGATATCCTCTGCCTTTACTCCTGCGTCAGCCATTGCAGCCTTTGCCGCCATTGCTCCAAGATAGTATGTAGGCTCGCCATTTGTGATGTGTCTTTGCTTGATGCCTGTTCTCTGAGTTATCCACTCGTCGCTTGTTTCAACGATCTTTGTGAAATCCTCGTTTGTTGCGACCATTTCAGGCACATATTTGCCTATGCCCTTGATCTTTACGCCTGTTACTTTACTTCCCACTGATTTTTCCTCCTGAAAATTCTATATTATATATTGTATATTTCCGCAATTTGTGCTATAATGTTCTTGTTCCTATGGAGCAAATCAAAATATATTATATCAAAATATAATTAGTTAATTTTTTAACTATATAACACATATCATAACATTATAATTATAAACTGTTTTTTTAGATACGTCAATAACAAATTATGAACAACTCTTGATGAATTTAAACATTTAGAGAATTTTTCACAAGTTTTAGGGCGTTAGTTAATATTATGTGTCTATTCTTGAAAATATCTTGCAAAAATTAAATCATAAAACAATAATTCAGTGGAGATAACTTTCAGAAATTTACAGATATGAGATGAGGCGGCTTTGATATTATCAGGCGGCTATGTATAAATTTAACCACAAAGGAGTAAAATTTTATGTCAAAAAATATTTTTTTGTTTTCAGGTCAGGGCTCACAGTATGTAGGAATGGCTAAGGAGCTTTGCGAAAAGTATGATGCTGCAAATGCGGTTTTCGACACAGCGGAAAAGGTGCTGGGATATGACTTGAGAGCGGTAACATTTGACGGTCCTGACACTGAGCTTAACAAGACAGTGAACTCACAGCCTGCTATAATGGCTTGCTCGCTTGCCGCTTTTGAGGCTGCAAAGGCTGAGGGCATCACATTTGACGGCGTAGCAGGTCACTCACTGGGCGAATATGCTGCTATGGTAGCCGCAGGTGTTGTAACTATTGAGGACGGCTTCAAGCTCATCAAGGCGAGAGCGGCTGCAATGCAGAAAGCCGCAGAGGCTAACAGTGGCTCAATGTATGCTATAATCGGTCTGCCTGCTGAAGAGGTCGAGAAGATATGCGAGGAAACAGAGGGCTATGTTGTTCCTGTAAACTACAACTCAGCCGTTCAGACAGTTATCGCAGGCGACACAGAGGCTTGCGAGGCGGCTGCAGCAAAGTTTGCGGAGATGAAGAAAAAGGCTATAAAGCTCAATGTTGCTTCCGCTTTCCACTCAAAGCTCATGCAGAGTGCGGCTGATGAATTTATCGAAACCGCAAAGACAGTTGAATTCAAGACTGCAAACGTTGATTTCTACTCAAACGTTCTTGGAACAAAGCTTGAAGATTTTTCTGCTATGCCCGATATGCTTGCCAAGCACATCGTTTCACCAGTTAAGTTCACTTCTGAGCTTGCAGAAATGGAAAAGGCAGGCTATGAAAACTTTATCGAGCTTGGTCCTAACAAGGTGCTTACGGGTCTTGTAAAGAAAACTCTCAAGGGCAAGAACGCTGTGAACATTGAGAACAATGCCACAATGGAAAAGGCTCTTGCTTCTCTGAGCTAAAATATCGAGGGGAGAAAAATGAAAAAGGCTATGAAAAGGGCTTTGCTGTTGGCATTGGCGGTGGCAATGCTTGTTTGTCTGAGTGCCTGTGGAAAATGTGCGTGGGAGATAAAGATAAACGGCAAGGATATACAGATACCATGCACTCTGGACGATATTGGCGAGGAATATGAATACACGCTGGATTATCCTTTTTCGGGAAACTCAAACGGCAAGGGGATATTCTCAGTGGCGCTTATGCAGGATGGCAGTATAATAGGCACTGTTAAGGTAGAAGCGGACAGTATTGACGATATTGACAGGAAATCGAAGATACGTCAGATAAGTGCGGCGCAAAGCAGTTCCGATAAAAAGGGAATGAGCATTGCAGGGGTAAAATGCGGTGATGACAAGACGGAAGTCAAAAAAGTTTTCGGAGAGCCTGACAGTCCTGACGCAGACGCATGGAAATACAAGAAGAGGGGCTTTTGGGCGACTTTCTTTTTTGATGATGACGGCAAGGTGACAATGCTGAGCATATCAGACATTGATGATGAAGATACCTGATAAAAGGCGGTGTATAAAATGAAACGCAATGACTACATATCATGGGACGAATATTTTATGGGCATTTCACTGCTATCTGCACAGAGGAGCAAGGATTCTCACACGCAGGTAGGGGCTTGCATAGTTTCTCAGGACAACAAGATATTGTCAGTAGGCTACAACGGTATGCCTACCGGGTGTTCTGATGATGAGATGCCGTGGGACAGGAACGGAGAGTTTCTTGACACGAAATATCCATTTGTGTGTCATGCCGAACTTAACGCCATTCTCAACCATGCGGCAGGAAGCTTACAGAATGCCAAGATATATGTTTCACTTTTTCCATGCAACGAATGTGCAAAGGCTATCATTCAAAGCGGCATAAAGGAAGTCGTTTACTGGGAGGACAAATATGCCGACACTGACGGAGTTAAGGCTTCTAAGAAAATGTTTGAGCTGACGGGGGTAAAGATACGCAGGTATATACCTACTAACCGTGAGATAACTATAAGGCTGTAAAAGGCAATTATCCTGCCGAAACAGTTTCAGGCGACAATGCGGGCGAACACTGTTCGCCCCTACTGTACATTGTGCGGTTATTAAGGTTTGTGCAATAAATTGCAAGTTGCCCCTACGGATATACATTATTGATATGCGGAAATTTTTTATAAAGAAGGAATGTAAAATGTCAAGAAAATACGCTATACTTGGAGAAACGCTTAAACACACTATGTCGCCTCCTATACACGCCAGGCTTTTTGAGCTGAAAGGACGTGAGTTTGAGTATGAGATACTTGAAGTAAAGCCTGAGGAACTTAAAGACAAGGCGGAGTATCTTAATTCCCTTAACGGCTACAACATCACTATTCCCCACAAGATAGGCATTATCGACTACACTGATGAGCTTGACCAGTCGGCAAAGCGTTATCACTCTGTAAACTGCGTTGACAACAAAAACGGCAGGCACGTTGGTTACAACACTGACTGCGACGGTTTTCTCAGAACTGTTCGTGCAATGAATATCGACTTCACAGGAAAGATACTGCTTATAGGCTGCGGCGGAGTAGGCAGAATGATGGCAATTGAGGCGGCTCTTGCCGGGGCTGACCTTTACATTGCGGTACTGGAGAGCGATATGCCTTTGGCTAAGCAGGTAGAGAAAGAGATAAAGGCTATGAAGTCTGACGCTAGGATAACTATTGTTCTAAACACTGAGATACCAACTAACGTTCACTACGAGCTGCTTATGAACGCTTGCCCTGTGGGAATGTATCCTAAGACAAACGCCTACCCTGTTCCTGATGAAGTTATAAAGGCGAGCGGTGCGGTATTTGACGTTATATACAATCCTCGTGAGACTTTGCTCATGCAGAAAGCCAAGGCTATGGGCAAGAACGCTGTCGGAGGCATGGCAATGCTTGTTTGGCAGGCGGTTTCCGCTCACGAGATATGGGACGGTGACGAATACACAGACGAGGAAGTTCAGTCTATCATAGACGAAATGGAGATCGCTGTGGAGAAGGATTTTAAGTAAAATACATTATAATAAGGATAGTAAATATGAGACCAATATTTTTGTGCGGTTTTATGGGCTGCGGAAAATCTACTGTGGGAAAGATCTTGGCGAAAAAAATGGGCTGTCAGTGCGTTGACCTTGACAAATATATCGAAGATACGGCAGGAATGAGCATACCTGAAATATTCGACAAATACGGTGAGGAGCATTTCAGAAAACTTGAAACCGAGGCTCTTGCAGCTTTTGCGGACATTGGCGGCGTTGTTGCAACAGGCGGCGGAGCATTGCTTTCGGAGGAGAACGGCAAGGTGGCTAAAAGATCGGGCATGGTGGTCTTTATCGACACATATTTCAACACCTGCTATGGACGCATAAAAAACGACCCTAACAGACCTATCGCTTACAACTCCACCAGAGAACAGCTTTCAGAGCGGTTTGATTATCGAAGGCCTTTATATCTTGCCCACTCACACTATGTCATAAGCGGTGGTTATCCGCCTATCGTCATCGCTTCTAAGATACAAAAGCTTTACAAGAGATTTGATTTCGGGCAGGGCTGATCTAGCTCTTCCCTGCAGGCTCAACCTTCATGCCCCCTGTTTTCGGGCTTATCGCAAACCATGCGAGCCTTAAGCTTATGCCCGTTTATCTTGCATTTTTCTTCATACTTCTGCTTGTGATGATATCAAAAACGGAAAAGCTTTGTCATAATAAATAGTACGGCTTGTGCAAACAGTACCAAATTATTTGTATTTTGGATAATCAAAAATAGCTATTTATAACGAATAATCCAAAAAGCCTGCAAGCACTGATAAAAAATGTTGAAAATCCTACCGACATGTTGTATACTTATGATATGAAAACGTTATATTAAACTGCAATATGACAGAAGGGAATTGCAAATGGACATACAGAAAACCGTGCTTGTCGTTGACGACAGCACAACGAACCGATCTATACTTTGCGACATACTACATTCTGACTATACTGTGATCCAAGCAGAAAATGGCATACAGGCTCTTACAAAGCTAAAAAGACAGGATAAAAAAGTTGACGCTATAATACTGGATATCATAATGCCCGAAATGGACGGATATGAGTTCATGAATAAAATAAAGCAGGATAAAACCTTATCTCAGATACCTGTTATTATTCTAACAGAAAAATCAGACAGAGACACTGAAAAGAAGGTGCTTGAAAGCGGTGCGTGGGACTTTGTTCCAAAGCCTTATGACGCTGAGATTATAAAGCTAAGGCTCAAAAACGTTATCGCAAGAAGTCAGGTATCGCTGCTCAAAGAGCTTAATAACGTTATGAACTACGACCCTCTTACGGAGATATATTCAAAGAATAAATTTTTCAGTGCATCAAAGGCACTTCTTAAGGCTTATCCTGACAAGCAGTTCGCTTTTCTAAGACTAGATATCGACCGTTTCAAGCTTATAAATTCATTTTTTGGCACTGCGTACGGAGACAGACTGCTAAAGCATGTTGCAAAACGTATAAGAGATTTTGCAAAAACAACGGAATGCTGTACCTTTGGTAGGATAGACGCTGACGTTTTCGGTATCTTCACCCCTTATCAGGGCAAGGAAGAAACAGTAAAGCAGATAGAGCAGGCTGTTGAAGACATGAAAAAACTGTCCGCAAGCTATAACATCATGATCGTTTACGGCGTTTATGTGGTGACTGACAGAAGCCTGCCAATATCCTTCATGTGCGACCGTGCCGCTCTTGCCGCTAAAACTGTAAAAGGGCATTATATGAAAAGCTATGCTTTTTATGACGACAAAATGCGGCTTTCTATCGAAAATGAGCAGAATATAATAAATGAAATGAGCGACGCTCTTGAAAACCACGAGTTTGTGCCTTACTATCAGCCTAAGTATGATGTAAAGACAAACAAGCCTGTGGGTGCGGAGGCTCTTGCAAGGTGGATACACCCTACCAAGGGATTTATCTCACCTGGTGTTTTTATCCCGATATTTGAGAAAAACGGCTTTATCTCAAAGCTTGATTTCTACATATGGGAATGCGTATGCAAACAGCTCAAGGAATGGAAAGACGAGGGAGTTCCGCTCTTCCCTGTTTCTGTAAACGTTTCACGGGTCAATCTTTATAACCCTAATCTAACGAAGATCATCATAGAGCTTACGAAAAAGTATGACGTTGACCCTAAGTATTTCAACATCGAGATAACGGAAAGCGTTTATACTGACGACAATGTAATGATAGATGATATCACTAGCCAGCTCAGAAATAATGGCTTTACTATCCTCATGGACGATTTTGGCAGCGGCTATTCTTCCCTGAACGTACTCAAAGATGTTCAGGTGGATATGCTAAAAATGGACATGATGTTCATGTTCAAGGCAAAGTATGACGGCCGTGCAGAAACTATAATTTCTTCTGTTATCAGAATGGCCAAATGGCTCAATATCCCTGTTATCGCAGAGGGCGTTGACAGAGCGGAGCAGGTAGAATTTCTGAAAAGCGTAGGCTGTGACTACATTCAGGGTTTCTATTATTCAAAGCCTTTGCCTGCGGCAGACTATGAAAAGCTTATTTCAGATCAGGAGGAACAGCCTGTGCCTGAGAACGGGACGTCAGTAAACGACCTGCTGTGGGGCAAGGGCGGAGGATTGCTGACATATATCGACAGCATCGACCAGCCTGCTACGATATATGAATGTTTTCCGAACGGCACAGTGGTAATGGTATGTTCAAACAAGGCATTTTCACAAAAATACGGCTATGGCAGCAGTATTTACGGCAAACTCAATGTCAAGAACTGCATTGACAGCGAATGCAAAGAGAAATTCACAAGCTCTGTAAACAAGGCAATAGAGAGCAAGGACAGAGCAGAATGTGTTCTTAGTATGCACGAGATAAACGGCAAGAAGCACTGGTTCAAGACGCATTTACGATTTGTCAGCGAAACAGGTGTAAGCTCTGTGCTTATAGCGTATTTCACGGACGTGACCGACATGGTGCTGACGGATAAACGCATAAACGAATATAAGAACTATATCCAAGATGAAATAGACCGAAAGCACAAGATCCTTATCGTCAGCAACAACAGCGACACACGCTGTCAGCTCGAAGAGATACTTTCTCAGGAAAACACTGTTTTCACTGCAGAAACCATTCAGGCAGGAAAAAAGCTTCTTCTTAACGAGGATATCGACCTTATTTATTTTGACATACAGCTTATTTCCAAGGACGATGAATTTCCTCTTGACATTGATGAGAGAAGGCTCCCCGTTATTGCTATAACTCAGGCTCATAGCGTACTTAAAGGCATGACAAAATTGAAGAACAGAGTTTCAGACTTTGTTATGAAGCCGTATATAGATGAGCTGGTACGTCTGAGAACGAACAATCTTTTAAAGATCAATATTTCTGGCAGTGCAAACGAAAAATATTTTAGCCGAACGAAATGATCTGAAAAAGTCCTCTGCGATGAGCGGGGGCTTTTTTTCTCTTATTAAGCTGTCAGCTTTATTGACAAAATATACACTATCTGATATTATATAGGTATGAATGCTGAAAGCGAGGGAGAAAAAATGTATCTTGACAAGTGGCGTGTGGCAATAAGAAATTTGAAAAATTCGCTTTTTTCATATCCAAACACGGCTCAAAGCTGTTTTCCTGACCCTATCACGGACGACACAGTGTTTTACTGCGTTCAAGGTCTTGTATATGGCAGTCAAAAGTTCCCTGACGGAAAATTCATACGCAGTTCTCCTGTGACCTCGGTATACTCCGAGGACGGAAAGCTTTTTGCCAAAACAATAAACAACGTTTATGAGCTTAAAACGCCAAGCGATTATTTTGACTGCGATATCGCTGAAAATGCCGCACAAAAAACAGGAAGCAGTGAGCTTGCTGAAACAGCTAAAATGCAGAGAGAAAAGCTCATGGCACAGCTTGATAAATTTTTCACGATCTGCCAGAGGCTTTGTGATAATGAACAGGCTGACGTTGCAAATGAGTTACCTGAAGATACTCTTGTTATATGCTATTACGGCACTGACCCACATGGAAACAAGATGTTCTACAAAAATAAAGATATGGTAGTGCCTGTTTTTGCAGATGTGACCGTTGGGCTGGTCATTGATTCTGTGGGGCTTGCGGAAAGCGAGGAAAAGCTGGATTTATGGGATACGCTGGGGAGATATTATATCGACAGCGAGCTTATGGAGTTTTATGACTGTGACACGAAAAACCTTATTTTCTGCAATTTAACGAACTCTCCTATATATGTCACAATTTACGAAAGCTCCGCTGCTATGCTCTGTATGCCGAACACGGCTAAGATAGCTTCAAGAAAAGTAAAAGAAAAATAAAACTTTTATCCGTCTGAGATCTCAGGCGGATTTTTTTATTGCACAATATAGAAAAGAACGTGAAAATTAATAGAATGTTAAACTTTTAACGTGTCATAGCAATTGAATAATCGTTGAAAGTGTAGTATAATTTTCTTATATAGTTGTTTTTTGATGTAAAATAATATATTTAACTATTTTTTGTATCGTGAGGAAAAGATCATGGAAATTTTAAAACAGCGTATTCTTAAGGACGGAGTAGTAAAGGAAGGAAACGTTCTCAAAGTCGATAAATTCCTTAACCACCAAATGGATGTCAAGCTTTTCAACGATATCGGTGAGGAGTTTGCAAAGAAATTTGCAGGAACAGGCGTAAACAAGATACTCACTATCGAGTCATCCGGTATCGGCATTGCCTGCATTGCGGCACAGCATTTTAACAACTGCCCTGTTATTTTTGCAAAGAAAACTCTCAGTAAAAATCTTGACGGCGAAATGTTCGTTACTCAGGTAAAGTCCTACACAAAGGGCGTTACATATGACGTAATGGTATCTGAAAAATATCTCGGCAAGGGTGACAAGGTGCTTATTATAGACGATTTTCTTGCTAACGGCTGTGCTCTTATGGGGCTTATAGATATTGTAAAGCAGTCAGGGGCTGAGCTTGCGGGAGCAGGTATCGTTATCGAAAAGGGCTTCCAGGTTGGCGGAAAGACTATCCGTGACATGGGCGTAAAGCTCGAATCTCTTGCTATCGTTGACTCTATGGACAACGGCACTATCACTTTCAGGGACTAACGCACAAGGCGTTACCAATAAATATTTTATGGAGGAAGATCAAACATGAAGGTAAGACGTATTCTTGCGCTCGTTCTTTCTGCGGCTCTTGCTGTAACAGCTCTTACAGCTTGTACATCTGCTAAGGACGAAGCATCACAGAAGTCGGCTGACAATCAGACGACAACTCTCAGCTATGACACTGTAAAGATCGGTGTTATACACATCGGCAACCCTGCCGACGGTTCAGGTTACACATATGCTCACGATCAGGGTATCGTTGGTATGCAGAAGGAGCTTGGACTTAAAGACGATCAGATCGTTAGAAAAAACAACGTATCAGACAGCGACCCTGCTGCTACAGAAACAGCTATCCGTGAGTGCATCGAGGAAGGCTGCAACATCATCTTCGGCACAAGCTGGGGCTATATGGACAAAATGGAATCCCTCGCTGAGGAATATCCTGACGTTTATTTCTGCCACGGCACAGGCTACAAGAACAACGGCAAGAACCTTAACAACTACTTCGGAAGAATTTATCAGGCAAGATACCTCACCGGTATCGTTGCAGGTATGAAGACAGAGTCAAATCTTATCGGTTACGTTTCCGCTATGGGCAGCGAGAACTCTGAGTGCACAGGCGGTATCGACGCTTTCGCAATGGGCGTTTATTCTGTAAATCCTGACGCTAAGGTATATGTAAAGGTAACAAACAGCTGGTATTCACCAACAGAGGAAACAAACGCTGCAAAGGCTCTTCTTTCTGAGGGCTGCGACGTTATCGCTCAGCACTGCGACACACCTAACCCACAGCTGGAGGCTGAAAGCGCAGGCAAGTGGGGCGTAGGCTACAACACAGATATGTCTAAGGACGCTCCTAAGGCTACACTTACTTCAACTCTTTGGAACTGGTCTGCATACTACACATATCAGGTAAAGCAGATAGTTGATGGCAACTGGAAGTGCGAGAACTACTACGGCGGCATGGCTGACGGTCTTGTAGACATCGCTCCTCTGAACAAGGATCTCTGCACAGAGGATATGCAGAAGGCTGTTGACGAGGCTAAGGCTAAGCTTGAGGACGGTTCATTTAACGTATTTGACGGCGTTATCGAAACAAACGACGGCAAAACAGTTGGTGAAGAGGGCAAAACTCTTGACGACGCTACTATCACAGGCGGAATCAACTGGTACTTCAAGAACGTTGAGGTCAAGTAATAAGGCTTAACAGCTTAACAAAACATTTATACGGGCGGTGCAGGTTGCCGCCTGTTTTGTTAATGATATGAGCATACGGCAGCAGGTAATTCTGCTGTCGGTTTCTGATGACATTAGCAAATCTAAGGAAGTTCATAAAAAGGAGCTGAAAGTATGAGTGAAGAAATATCTGCTGAGATCGCTGTAAAATGCAGCGGTATAACAAAAGTTTTCGGCAGCGTGGTTGCAAACGACGGCATTGATCTTGAAGTAAAATACGGTGAGATACTTGCACTGCTGGGCGAAAACGGATCAGGAAAGACCACGTTGATGAATATGCTTTCGGGTATCTATCACCCTGACAAGGGCAATATCTACATCGCCGGCAAGCCTGAGGCGATAAATTCACCTATGGATTCTATCGAACTTGGCATAGGCATGATACATCAGCACTTCAAGCTTGTGGAGGTGTTCTCCGCCGCAGACAACATTGTGGCAGGCACAAAGGGCAAGCTTAAGAGCAAGGGCGCTGTGAGAGATGAGATAAAAAAGATATCTGAACAGCTTGGTCTTGAAGTTGACCCTGACAAAAAGGTATACAATATGTCCGTCAGTGAAAAGCAGACAGTTGAAATACTGAAGGTGCTTTACAGGGGTGCTAAAATACTTATTCTTGACGAGCCTACGGCGGTTCTTACTCCGCAGGAAACTGAAAAGCTTTTCAATATCCTGAGAAAAATGAAAGCTCAGGGCTGTGCTATCATTATCATCACCCACAAGCTGGGCGAAGTAATGGATATATCTGACAGAGTGACCATACTGCGAAAGGGCAAGAGCGTTGAAACTGTAAACACAGCAGAGAGCAGTGAAAAGCAGCTCACTGAGCTTATGGTGGGCAAGGCGGTGGAGCTTTCAATAGAAAGACCTGAACCTGTGAACGTAAAGCCGATACTTAACGTAGTCGATCTGACGGTAAAGAACTCTGAGGGAAGCATTGCTCTCGATGACGTAAGCTTTGTTATAAACAGGGGCGAGATACTTGGTGTGGCAGGCATTGCAGGAAGCGGTCAGAAAGAGCTTTGCGAGACTATCGCAGGGCTTCAGAAGATAGAAAAGGGCGCAGTGCTTTACAACAAGGAGAACATCATAGGCAAGACACCTAAGGAGATAATAAATCTCGGCATAAGCATGAGCTTTATCCCTGAGGACAGACTTGGAATGGGTCTTATCGCTTCGGTGGGTATGACGGACAATATGCTTCTTAAAACATACAAGCAGGGCAAGCTTTGCTTTGTGGACAGAAAGCCTGCTAAGGCGCTTTCAAAGGAGCTTATAGAAAAGCTTGAAATAAAAACTCCGTCAACTGAGCTTCCTGTAAGAATGCTTTCGGGCGGAAACGTTCAGAAGGTCCTGCTTGGACGAGAGATACACAGTGAGCCTGACCTGCTCATAACCGCATATCCTGTTCGTGGACTTGACATCAACTCATCATATCTTATATACTCGCTTCTTAACGAGCAGAAGAAAAAGAACACGGCTGTGCTTTTCATAGGCGAAGACCTTGACGTTCTTCTGGAGCTTTGCGACAGGATAATGGTGCTTTGTCACGGCAAGATAACAGGTATTTGTGACGCCAAAAAGGTCACAAAGGAACAGGTAGGCATGATGATGACAGGCTCGACAATGGAGGAGGTGCTGGGCATTGGCTGATATTATAAAAAAAGAGCCTCTTATAAGAATAGCCAAGCGTGCTGAACGCTCAAACAAGCAAAAGCTTATCATAAGGCTTCTGTCGGTGCTTCTGGCTATTTGTGCAGGCGGAATATTCATTCTTATTCTTGGCAAAGATCCGTTTTCATACTATGCGAAAATGGTAAAGGGTGCTTTTATCGGCAAGAACGCCGCAAGCCCTTTTATGCCGTTCAAAGAAACAATAAAGATAATGATACCGCTTCTTATATCTTCTCTTGGCATTACGCTTGCGTTTAAGATGAAGTTTTGGAATATCGGTGCAGAGGGTCAGATAATAATGGGCGGAGTTTTCGCTTCATACTTCGCTCTTTATCATTACGATATGCCTCACTATCTGCTTTTCATTGTGATGTTCGTTGCGGCGATGATAGGCGGAGGACTGTACGGCATTATCCCTGCATTTTTCAAGGCAAAATTCGACACAAACGAAACTTTGCTCACCCTTATGCTCAACTATATTGCACTTTACGTTATAGATTGGCTCACAAAGGGCGCATGGCAGGATCCTGAGTCAAAGGGATATCCTAAGATAGCAAGATTTGACCTTAACGCATGGCTTGACTCGCTAGGCGGTGTGCAGATAGGCTGGTTGATAGGTCTGGTGCTTGTGGTATTGGTATTTATCTATCTTAAATACACAAAACAGGGCTACGAGATAACTGTAGTATCAGACAGCCATGCAACAGCAAGATATGCAGGCATGAGCCCTAGCAAGATAATGATAAGAACGATGTTTTTGAGCGGCGCTATCTGCGGTATCGCAGGAATGGTACAGGCTTGCGGAACAGAACACACACTTTCAACATCTGTTGCAGGCGGAGTAGGCTTCACGGCTATCATAGTTGCATGGCTTGCAAACCTCAATCCATTCGGAATACTTGTGGTGTCATTCTTATTCGCAGTTTTGGAAAAGGGCAGCACTGTGGTATCGTCTGAATTTGTTCTTTCACCTTACTGCTCGGACGTTTTGCAGGGAATAATCCTGTTCTTCGTGCTTGGCTGTGAGTTCTTCATCAGATACAGATTTGTAACAAGAGGAGGCAGGAAAAATGACTAGACTTATTTCATTCCTTGCCCATGCGGTATATATGGGTACTCCTCTGCTTTTCGGCACAGTAGGAGAGATACAAAATGAAAAGGCGGGACACCTTAACCTTGGCGTTGAGGGAACAATGGCAATGGGCGCTTGCGCAGGCTTTATGGTAGCATACAAGACAGGAAGCCTTTGGCTTTCCATACTTGCGGCATTTCTTATGGGTGCGCTTGTTTCGCTTATCTATGCTTTTCTTACCATAACAATGATGGCGAACCAAAACGTAACAGGTCTTACACTGACTATATTCGGCACGGGACTTTCAAACTTCATAGGCGAGCAGATGATATCCGCTTCACCTACAGGAAATCTCAAACTGCCTGACGGAGTGATGAGCAGTCTGAAAAACATTGACATACCGCTTCTCAGCAAGATACCCGTTCTTGGAGAGGTGCTTTTCTCACAGAACATTTTCACATATCTGAGCATTGTTATCGCTGTGATAATGTTTATCTATCTGAAAAAGACTAAAGTGGGTCTTAACCTTAGAACTATCGGTGAGAATCCTGCTGTTGCGGACGCTGTGGGAATAAGCGTTGTGAAATACAAATACATAAACGTTCTTATCGGCGGAGGAATATGCGGAATAGGCGGAGCGTTCTGCTCAATGGTAATAAACGGCGGTGTTTGGATGGCAAACAGCGTGAACGGTCTTGGCTGGATAGCTGTAGCGCTTGTTATCTTCGCTGTATGGAATCCTGCAAGGGCTATTTACGGAGCGTATATTTTCGGTGCATTCATGGTGCTGAAATACTACTTCCCGAAAAACCTCGGCTTCACTGTTCCTGAGTCATTCTTTGATATGCTCCCATATCTTGTAACGGCTCTTGTTCTTATCATCACTTCTGTGAAAAAATCAAGAGAGCGTTCACAGCCACAATCCTGCGGTATAAATTATTTCCGTGAGGAGAGATAAAACGTGACGTAACGGGCGAACTGTTCGCCCCGAGAATGTTGAAAAAGTATCATATTTAAAAGCTCTGCGTTTTGCAGGGCTTTTATTTTTGCCCTAGTGACAAAATGCAAAAGATGTTCATAGCCCAATTACGATACAAAAAAAGCGGGCGACCACAGGTCGCCCATACGCTTTGTTAGGTTATGATAAACTGTTTTTACTTCGCCTTTGCCGAAGCCACAAAAGATTTGAGCTCCTCCTCAGGCATATAGCCGACAGTTGAAGCAACTACCTTGCCATGTTTCACAACAAAAAGGGCAGGTATGCTCGAGATACCGAAAGCGGCTGCAAGCTCGTTTTCCTCGTCAACGTTGACCTTCCCCACCTTCACAGAACTGTCCTCCTCAGAATACTTATCCACCAGCGGTGAAAGCATTTTGCACGGACCGCACCATGCTGCCCAGAAGTCAAGCAGGACAGGCTTTTCCGAGTGCATTACTTCGTTTTCAAAATTATCCTTTGTTATGACCTTTACAGACATTTTTCACAGCTCCTTTTCTAGTCTTTGCTTTTGTAATAGAGCATACAATGGCAGAAGCCCTCAAAATTCGGGTCGGCTATCTGCTCACGGAACTCTTTGCACATACACTTGTTTTCCTCTGTGCGCTGTATCCTGCACGGACAATAGCCACCTGTGCGTTTAAGCCCCTCTTTTATGCTCTTTACCATTTCTTTATCATCATTCAGACGTACCATTACTACCTATCCTTTGCAGATATGCTTAGATTATTCCTTGACAAATGCCTTTACTATCTCGCCGATATACTGATAGTGATAATCCTTATCAGAATACCATTTCTCATCGTTTTCAGTATCAACAAAGCACTCAGGCTTCATCTCCTGAACATAAGCCTTTTTGCACACAAGCACCATATCAGCTTCCACAAAAGCTGTTACCTCCACGCCGTTTTCAGACACGAACACAGGGGTCAGACCTGTTTCCTTTGCCTTGTCGCAGTCACGTCCGCTATGTGAGCCACAGAATGAAAGTGCCTTTTTATACTCCTCTTTGAAAAAGCTTATGGTGAAATATTCTGCCTTGTCGATAAATTCCTTTGTATATCTCTGTGGTCTTATAACTGTGGTGAAGGTGTTCTTTCCCCACATAACGCCTGCAAAGCCCCATGAAGCTGTCATTGTGTTCCAGCCACTCTCGTCGCCTGCTGTTACAAGAAACCACTCCTTGCCTATCTTTTTGTATGGATTGAAGTCAATGGCGTCAAGCTTTTCTGTTACCTCTTTGAAACCGTTGAAACTGCTCATTTTCATTACCGCCTTTCAGTATTATGTCAGACTTATCATACTTATTGTACACCAATATCGTATAGAAGACGTCTGAGTATATTATATATCATTTCTTATGAAATTGCAACCCCTTGAAAACCCTGAAATATTGTACAAAAATCGTTAAAACAGGGCTTTTTTGTGTTGCTTTTTTTGAAGAATAGTGATATAATTGAATTAAGTATTTGTAAAGCTGTTTTTGTGTTTTTGGTTTAGCTGTTTTATTTTATGCCGTTACAATACTCGATATGTATATCTTTTGAAGTTTATACAGAATAAATTGTATATTGTCTAAAAATATACATTAAAAAGCCTTGAAATGTGTATAAATATAAAATTTTTATGCAAAAGCACTTGACAATGCTGTATAAAGGTGTATAATAATTTTATCGGCATGAGAGCCGTGAAAATATTATACAAACATACTTACTACATACAATGGAGGAATTTTGTTATGGCAAAAGAGATCAAAAAAGTTGTCCTTGCTTATTCCGGCGGACTTGATACATCTATCATCATTCCGTGGCTCAAGGAAAACTACAACAACTGCGAAGTAATCGCTGTTTCAGGAAACGTTGGTCAGGGCACAGAGCTTGACGGTCTTGAGGAAAAGGCTATCAAGACAGGCGCTTCTAAGCTCTATATCGAGGACCTTACAGAAGAGTTCATCGAGGATTATGTATATCCAACAGTACAGGCTGGCGCTGTTTATGAAAACCAGTACCTCCTCGGCACTTCATTTGCTCGTCCAATCATTGCAAAGAGAATAGCTGAGATTGCTATCAAAGAGGGTGCTGACGCTATATGCCACGGCTGCACAGGTAAGGGCAACGACCAGGTTAGATTTGAGCTTGCTATCAAGGCTTTCGCTCCTGATATGCAGATAATCGCTCCTTGGAGAATCTGGGATCTTAAGTCAAGAGAGCAGGAGATCGAGTATGCTGAGGCTCACAACATTCCTCTGAAGATAAACAGAGAAACAAACTACTCAAAGGACAAGAACCTTTGGCACCTTTCACACGAAGGTCTGGATCTTGAAGATCCTGCAAACGAGCCACAGTATGAGAAGCCGGGCTTCCTTGAAATGGGCGTTTCACCTATCATGGCTCCTGACAAGCCAACTTATGTAACTATCCACTTTGAAAAGGGTATCCCAACAGCAGTTGACGGCGTTGAGATGAACGGCAAGGAGCTTGTTACAAAGCTTAACGAGCTTGGCGGTGCAAACGGTATCGGTCTTGCTGACCTTGTTGAGAACAGACTTGTTGGTATGAAGTCAAGAGGTGTTTATGAAACTCCGGGCGGAGCTATCCTTTACAAGGCTCATGAAGTTCTTGAAACTATCACACTTGACAAGGAAACTGCAAGAGTTAAGCAGTATCTTTCAATCAAGTTTGCTGACATTGTTTACAATGGTCAGTGGTTCACTCCTCTCCGTGAGGCTATGAGCGCATTTGTTACAGAAACACAGAAGACTGTTACAGGTGACGTTAAGCTCAAGCTTTACAAGGGCAACATGATAAACGCAGGTGTAACATCTCCATACACACTTTATGATGAAGAAGTTGCTACATTTGATGAGGACAATGTTTACAATCAGGCTGATTCAGCAGGATTCATCAACCTCTTCGGTCTGCCTATCAAGGTAAGAGCTAAGCTCGAGCAGAAGAGAAACGCTAAGAAGGACTAATAGCGTCGCTCTGGTCAACAGAGCATAAAGGTGTATAACCTTAAAAAGTTTGTATAATATTTTTCACGGAGGTTTTGATATGTCAGATAACAACAGCATTTTTGAGCCTGCAATAGACAAGAAGGTCGAGATCTCTTATGACAGCCTGCCGAACTCCTCTTTTGAGGACGTAAACCTCGGCGGAGCAAAGTTCTCGAACGTAAATCTTAAGGAAGCCGTTTTCGATGACGTTAATATGGACGAGACACATTTCAACAACGTCAGCATGAAAGAAAGCGACTTTGCAGATATGTATATGGTAAACACAAAGTTCTTGGGCGTAAATCTCAGCAACTCGAGATTTGGCTGCTCTATCATGAACAATGTTGAGTTTAAAAATCCTGATCTTAAGAACTCACAGTTCATTCACTGTGACCTTACAAACGTTGAGATAAACGATTGCAAGATAGACGGTCTGAAGATCAACGGCGTGGACATCCAGAAGCTGCTTGAACAGCACGAAAAGGAAATTTGATCCGCACTTATTGAAATGTATTGGGGCAGGATGATCCTTTGGGTTCATTTTGCCCATACATTTTTTATATTTGATAACTTGAAATAAACATAAAGGACGGTTTTAAAATGGCAGGAAAAATGTGGGCAGGAAGATTTACAAAGGAAGTTGACGAAAGAGTCAATGATTTCAATTCATCTATTTCCTTTGACGCAAGAATGTACCGCTACGATATAGAGGGTTCTATGGCACACGCCACTATGCTTGGCGAGTGCGGTATAATCGAAAAGCACGAAAGCGAAAAAATAGTCCAGGGACTTAAGGGTATTCTTGCGGATATCGACGAGGGCAAATTACAGTTCGACCCTACTGCAGAGGACGTTCATATGTTTGTTGAGGCTGAGCTTACCAAAAGACTTGGCGACACAGGCAAAAGACTTCACACGGCAAGATCAAGAAACGATCAGGTGGCACTTGACGTGAGAATGATACTCAGAGCCGAAACAAAAGAGATAATCGAGCTTGTGAAAAAGCTTGAGCACACTATCCTTGACATTGCAGAGAAAAATCTCACAACTGTTATGCCGGGATATACTCATCTTCAAAGGGCACAGCCTATCACATTTGCTCACCACCTTATGGCGTATGCAAATATGCTTCTGAGAGATATTTCAAGACTTGAGGACAGCTACAAGAGAACGAACATCATGCCTTTGGGAAGCGGTGCTCTTGCATCTACAACTTACCCTATAAACAGACAGAGAGTTTGCGACCTGCTTGGCTTTGACGAGATAACACAGAACTCACTTGACGGCGTTTCGGACAGAGATTTCTGCATAGAGCTTTGCTCAGCTATCTCACTGCTTATGATGCACCTTTCAAGATTTTCTGAGGAGATAATACTTTGGTGCTCATGGGAGTTCAAATTCATCGAGCTTGACGATGCTTATGCAACAGGCTCGTCTATCATGCCGCAGAAGAAAAACCCTGATGTTACTGAGCTTATAAGAGGAAAGACTGGCAGAGTTTACGGCGACCTTAACACACTGCTCGTTATGATGAAGGGTCTGCCACTTGCATACAACAAGGATATGCAGGAGGACAAGGAAGCTATCTTTGACGCTATCGACACTGTTAAGCTTTGTCTTAAAACGTTCGATCCGATGCTCGCCACAATGAGAGTTATCCCTGAGAACATGAGAAACGCCGCAGCCAAGGGCTTTATCAACGCTACTGACTGCGCTGACTATCTTGTTAAAAAGGGTATGCCTTTCAGGGACGCTTACAAGATAACGGGCACTCTCGTTCACACCTGCATTGAAAAGGGCTGTACACTTGAAACTCTCCCATTGGAGGAGTACAAGAAGCTCACTGACAACTTTGACGAGGACGTTTATGACGCTATCAGCCTTGACACCTGCGTAATGCAGAGAAAAGCGGCAGGCGGTCCTGCGCCTGAGTCTGTAAAAGCACAGATAGAATATGTCAGAAATAAGCTTTGATAAACACCGCTCCCCTGTTAAGGCGGCACTGCTATATCTTGTGCTGTGGGAGCTTGTGACAGTTATAATGTGGCTTTTTACGGCTAAGCTTTTTGTGATATATCCGCTGTTTGCGGTGGGGTTTACGGTGGTGTACCCTGTGTGTACATGGTGGGCTTGCTACAGACACGCTAAGAACTACGGCTTGAAATGGTATGTTGCACCGGTGATGATAGCGATATCGGTCATTGAATATATCTTTGTGGAAGAGGCAAGCTCGGTGGTGCCGAACTTTATCGTACTCACTGTGTTGACCGCTGGCTTCGCTGCAGGTCTTGGAAACTGCTTTGCGGATAAGGACGCAATAAACGCCGCAAAGGAAGATAAAAAGCGTAAAAAGCTGAAAAAAGAACCTGAATACAAGAACATTTTGGACGATAATTAAAAGTATGCGGACGGCTAAAGAGCTGTCAGCCAAACGGGCGAACACTGTTCGCCCCTACAAAAGTTTGCATTTGCATGAGCATACAGATTATTGACAGACAAAATCATAAAGTTTTATAAAAGGATATGAAGAAAAAATGAAAACAAGAGTTTTTATTGACGGAAAAGAAGGAACAACGGGACTTCAGATATATGAGCGTTTTCAGAACAGAAATGACGTTGAGATAATGCTCATTGACGAGGAAAAGCGCAAGGACGTGAACGAGAGAGCAAAGATGATAAATTCATCTGATATCACTTTTCTCTGCCTGCCTGACGCAGCGGCAATAGAGGCGGCTTCACTTTGCACAAACCCTGATGTCAGGATAATAGACGCTTCTACCGCTCACAGAACAAACCCTGCTTGGGATTACGGCTTCCCTGAGCTTTCTGAAAAGCATAGAGAGAATATCCGCAATTCAAAAAGAGTTGCAAACCCAGGCTGTTATGCAAGCGGCTTTATAAGCCTTGTTTATCCTCTCGTAAAGGCAGGAGTGCTTCCTGAGGATTATCCTGTTACCTGCCATGCAGTTTCAGGCTACAGCGGCGGCGGAAAGAAAATGATAGCCGCTATGGAGAGCGAAAATAAAACAAAGGAAATGTATTCTCCACGTCAGTATGCACTTGGGCAGAAGCACAAGCATATTCCTGAAATGCAGGCGGTGTGCGGACTTAAATATAAGCCTATGTTCAATCCGATAGTGGACGACTATTATAATGGTATGGTTGTTTCTGTGCCGCTGGTGACAAGATGTCTGACGAAGAAATATACACCTGAGAATATCCATGAAATAATGGCGGAGCATTATCTTGGTCAGCATTTCGTTAAGGTAATGGAGCTTGGCGGAACAGAAACGCTTGCCGACGGATTTATCGCAGCGAATACATTGGCAGGAACAAATAATATGCAGATATTCGTCTGCGGAAATGAGGATCAGATAATGCTTATGTCGAGATTTGATAACCTTGGAAAAGGTGCAAGCGGTGCAGCAATACAGAATATGAATATAATGTTGGGGATAAACGAAGCAACGGGGTTGGAATAACAAAAAAGCAAAAAACAAACCAAAAGCACCGCACAAAAAATCGCCGGTGCAGGGCGGCGTTAGCCCTGCCGAGGGACGGGGGCGAGCAGCCCCAGCGGGGGCAAAATAAAGCCAAAAGCAAAATCAAACCCAACAGGGGGCAGAGCCCCCTCCACAAAAGTACGGTCTAAAAAAAGCGGCGGACAAAAAAAATAAAACAAACCGAAGTAAAATTTCTCAACCAAGCCTAAAAAACCAACAAAACTCCGCCGCTTTTGTCATTTGAACAGCGAAGCGTCTTCAAATGACTCGCCAACGGCGACAATAAGCTCCCCCACAAAGGAGAGCAATCCCCGACCAATGAGTGCGAATATAAAAGTGCGGAAAAAATAAGCGGGCGAACGCTGTTCGCCCCTACAGAAATAATTAATAGAAAAAATTCTGTCCTGATCTAATTAGTGTGAAAATTTTGTAAGGAGTTTTGAATATGAAAGAGATATCAAAGAAAAATTTCGACGGCTATAAGTATGTAGACGGCGGCGTGTGTGCTGCTAAGGGCTTTAAGGCTAACGGTCTTTATTGCGGCATAAAGGAAAACCCTACAAAAAAACCTGACCTCTGCCTTGTGGAGTCTGACGTTATGTGTTCAGCCGCCGGCGTTTTTACTCAGAATAAGGTCAAGGGTGCTCCTGTTACTGTTTCTCAGAAAAATCTTGCTAAAACAGGCGGCAAGGCTAAGGGCTTTATCCTCAACTCCAAAAACGCTAACACCTGCAACGCTGACGGTGAGGAAAAGGCTTACAAAATGTGCGAGATGACCGCCGAGAAAATGGGCGTTAAGCCGGAAGAGATCCTTATTGCTCAGACAGGCGTTATCGGTCAGATACTCCCTCTTGAACCTATCGAAGCTAAGATAGACGAGCTTTATGAGGGACTTTCCTATGAGGGCAACGAAAAAGCCGCTATTGCTATCATGACTACTGATACAGTGAAAAAGGAAGTGGCTGTTGAGTTTGAGCTTGACGGCAAGATCTGCCACGTTGGCGGCATGGGCAAGGGCAGCGGTATGATACACCCTAACATGGCGACTACCCTCAATGTTATCACTACAGACTGCGCTGTATCCTCCGAAATGCTCAAAAAGGCGCTCACTGAGATAGTGAAGATAACATATAACTGCCTGTCTGTTGACGGCGACCAGTCAACGAATGATACCTGTGCTGTTATGGCTAACGGACTTGCAGGAAACCCTGAGATAACAGCCGAGAGTGAGAGCTACGAGGTGTTCAAAAAAGCTCTTTATATCGTTATGATGAACATTACAAAAATGCTCGCAAAGGACGGCGAGGGCGCAACTAAGCTTCTTGAATGTACTGTTACCGGTGCAAAAGACCTTGACACCGCTATAATCGTTGCAAAGAGCGTTATATGCTCGCCGCTTTTCAAGTGTGCAATGTTCGGTGCTGACGCTAACTGGGGCAGGATACTATGTGCTGTTGGATACGCTGAAGCTGATTTTGACATAAACAAGGTGGACGTTTCACTGTCATCAAAGGCAGGAGAGATACACGTTTGCCACAACGGCGCAGGCATAGAGTTCTCTGAGGATGTGGCTAAGACCGTTCTTCTTGAGGACGAGATCACAATAAGCGTTTCTATCGGCGACGGCAACGGCACTGCCACTGCATGGGGCTGTGACCTTACATATGATTATGTTAAGATAAACGGCGATTACAGAAGCTAAGACATAAAATCAGTATAGGAAAGAAGAATGAGAAATGGACATAAGCAATAAAATCAGAAGTCAGATACTTATTGACGCTCTGCCACACATTCAGAAATACCACGACAAGATAGTCGTTGTAAAATACGGCGGCAACGCTATGACAAACGCTGAGCTTAAAGAAGCTGTTATGAGCGATATCGTGCTTCTAAGCGAGGTAGGCATAAAGGTAGTTCTTGTTCATGGCGGTGGTCCTGAGATAAATGCAATGCTCAAAAGAGTCGGCATTGAAAGCAAGTTCATAAACGGTCTGAGATACACTGACGCTGAAACTATAGATATCGTTAAAATGGTGCTTTGCGGCAAGGTAAACAAGGAGCTTGTTTGCGCTTTGCAGCTTCATGGCGGAAAGGCTCTCGGTCTTTGCGGCTGTGACGGTCAGATGATACTTGCGCAGAAGCTTGACAGCGAGGTAGACCTTGGTTTTGTGGGCGACATCAAAAAGGTAACAACAAAGCCTATAGTTGACGCACTTAACAACGGTTATGTTCCTATAATCTCCACAGTTGGCGTTGGCGAGGACGGACAGTCTTACAATATCAATGCTGACACTGCGGCGGCGAGAATCGCTTCTTGTCTGAGAGCGGAAAAGCTTATCCTTATGACGGATATAGTTGGTCTGCTGGAGGACAAGGACGATGATTCCACACTTATCCCACAGGTAAACGTCAGCGATGTGCCTTATCTCAAAAAGAAAGGCATCATAAGTGGTGGAATGATACCAAAGATAGACTGCTGTGTTGAAGCCGTAAGACGTGGCGTTAAAAAGACCACTATCATTGACGGCAGAGTACCGCACTCGATACTTATCGAGCTGCTCTCTAACGAGGGTATCGGTACACAGTTTATATAAAATATCAATACATATTGAAAAGAGTGATAAAAATGAACACCATAGAACAGTTCAACGAACACGTTATGCAGACCTATGGCAGAATAGGTCTTGTTATGGAAAGCGGTCATGGTCAGACGGCTGTTGGCGAGGACGGAAAAGAGTATATCGACTTCGGCTCCGGTATCGGCACAAACAGCCTTGGCTACTGCGACGAGGATTGGGTGAACGCTATTTGCGATCAGGCACACAAGATACAGCACACCTCAAACTACTATTACACAAAGGTACAGGCTGACTTTGCAAAAAGACTTTGCGAGGCAACAGGCTATGAGAAAATGTTCTTCGGCAACTCGGGCGCAGAGGCTAACGAGTGCGCAATAAAGCTTGCAAGAAAATACAGCTTTGACAAATACGGCAAGGACGCTGAGAGAAATATCATCATCACCCTTGTAAACAGCTTCCACGGCAGAACGCTTTGCACTCTTTCTGCAACAGGTCAGGAGGTTTTCCACAACTACTTCTTCCCGTTCGTTAGTGGATTTGAGAATGTTATCGCTAATGATATTGACGATCTTATGGACAAGCTCAACAAGCTTGACAACAAGGTCTGCGCTGTAATGTTCGAGTTTGTTCAGGGCGAGGGCGGTGTTATACCTCTTCAGCAGAGCTTTGTGAACGCTATCATGCTTGAATGTGCAAAGAGGGATATCCTCACTATCGCAGACGAGGTACAGACAGGCGTTGGCAGAACCGGCAAGCTCCTCACATCTGAGCTTTACAACGTAAAGCCTGACATAACCACACTTGCAAAGGGTCTTGCAGGCGGTGTTCCAATAGGCGTGTGCCTTGCTAACAAGAAGTGCAGTGAGGTACTTGGCAAGGGTACACACGGCTCGACGTTTGGTGGAAATCCTATTTCCTGCGCAGGCGGAAATGCAGTTCTTGACAAGGTGACAAAGCCTGAGTTTCTTGAAGAAGTTCGCAAAAAGGGCGAATATTTCAGAGAAAAGCTTGCAGAAATAGACGAAGTTGAAGGCGTTGACGGACTTGGTCTTATGATAGGCGTAAGGCTCAAAACCAAGAAAGCCGCTGATGTGCTTAACAAGTGCTTTGAAAACGGACTTCTTATTCTCACAGCAAAGGATAAGCTGAGATTTTTGCCACCGCTGAATATCTCATATGAGCAGATAGACAAGGGACTTGCTATACTGAAAAAAGTTCTTGACGAGAAATAACAAAGTGTGTAGGTGCGAACAGTGTTCGCCCGTTTGATACGCAATACCAAATAAAAATCAAATTACGGAGGAAATATTATGAAACATTTACTTAAAATGCTCGACCTTTCCAAGGAGGAAATTCTCGACATTCTCAATCTTGCAGACCAACTCAAATACGAAAACAAAAACGGTATCGAGCATCACATTCTCAAGGGCAAAACTCTCGGAATGATATTCCAGAAGTCCTCTACCCGTACAAGAGTTTCTTTTGAAACAGGTATGTATCAGCTTGGCGGTCAGGCACTTTTCCTTTCAAACCGTGACCTCCAGATAGGCAGAGGCGAGCCTGTTCAGGACACAGCCCGTGTTCTTTCACGTTATCTTGACGGCATCATGATCCGTACTTTTGAGCAGAAAGAGGTTGAGGATCTTGCTAAATACGGCTCTATCCCAATAATAAATGGTCTGACAGACTTCTGCCACCCTTGTCAGGTGCTTGCTGACCTTATGACTATCAGAGAGTTCAAGGGACGTTTCGAGGGTCTGAAAATGTGCTACATAGGCGACGGCAACAACATGGCAAATTCGCTTATCGTTGGCGGACTTAAAGTAGGCATGGAAGTTTCTATCGCTTGCCCTAAGGATTATCAGCCTGCTGCTGAGGTTCTTGAATTTGCCAAGGGCTACGGCGACAAGTTCTCAATGACTGACGTTCCTCTTGAGGCTGCAAAGGACGCTGACGTTCTGTTCACAGACGTTTGGACTTCCATGGGCGAAGAGGCTGAAACAGAAAAGAGAAAGATAGCATTCAAGGGCTATCAGATAAACGACGATATCATGGCTGTTGCAAAGGCTGACGCAATGGTTCAGCACTGTCTGCCTGCTCACCGTGAAGAGGAGATAACAGAAAAGGTATTCGAGGCTCACGCAAATGAGATATTCGAGGAAGCTGAAAACAGACTTCATGCACAGAAAGCCGTTATGGTCAAGGTAATGGGTCCGCAGGAATAATTCGCATATGACAAAAGCCGTCCACGCTGGTGGGCGGCTTTTTTGTGTTGAACACATCAAAAAGGTCTTTGATGTGACGGGATAAAAAGATCCGCAGTCCTCAAAGAACTGCGGTCATAGTTAAATAACATTTTCATTTACGATATGGTAGCTTTGCAGAATTTCTGGGTCAAACTGAATGAGTGAGATCATTCTGCGTGCAGGACCGATAGGCTGGTTCGTACCTGTTTCCCACGCCTCAACAGTTTTTGTCGAAACCCCGATCACTGCGGCAAATACCGCCTGCGTAAATCCCAGCTTTTTTCGGATCGCTTTTATATCTTCAGCAGATATATCAGGCAAAGGCTCTATTCTAAGAGTTGTTTTTTAGCAGAAATTTTACCTTTTTCGTAGTCAACTGCCTCGTTAAGTCCAGTAATTATGCTGTCAAACACATTCATATTAAAGCTGGTCTCCTTCGTATTTATTATTGAAGTTGTAATATACTTTCTCATTTGGAAGCACTGCCTTAATCGGATAAACTGACATCCCAAAAGAATCTGTAAAAATAACATCTTCTCCAATATGTTTTTCAAGAAACTCATCAGAAAAATCAGATATTAAACCAATGCTGATAGCTCCATTCCTTGTAAAATTCAATCCTTCAATTTGTATACTCTTTTCAATCAAAGAACAATCTGAAGTGTGAAAAAAATTCAACAACATTTTTTGAATATCTCGTTCGATTTGAATCTGATTATCAAGATAATATCTGATTGCTTCTTCTTGTTCAAATGAAATTACAGCATCTTTTTGATTTGAGTATATACATAGATACAGGTCAAAAGTTTTATCCCATAATGTAATGATAAAGCTCTTCTTTGTGTACCAATCTGTTTTTTTAATCAAAGTTCCTAATACAGGATGCTCAATTGTAGTTGGTTTATTTTTTTTCTTTGTCTTTCCAAAAAACATAATCTCGCCTTTAAAATTTGTATGGCTTAGCCCATTACTACCTCAACATTTACTGTTGCACCATTTTCAGCTACAGGGAGAACATTGCCCTCTACTGCCTTGCCGTCAACAGTTACGCTCTTTATGCCCTTGCAAACGTGGTCAGGGTTCTTAACAGTGATGTTGTATGTTGCACCTCTGTACTGACGTGTTGCTGTCATGCCGTCCCACTCGTGAGGGATAGATGGATCTATCTTCAAGCCGTCAAAGTCAGCCTGTACTCCGAGAATGTACTGTGAGATAGCTACCATGTTCCATGCGGCTGTACCTGTGAGCCAGCTGTTCTTGCCCTCGCCAAATCTGCTTGCGTCCTTACCAGCTATCATCTGACCGTATACATAAGGTTCTGTCTTATGAAGATCAGATATCTCCTCGTTGAATGCAGGAGCTATCTTGCTGTAATACTCGAACGCCTTGTCGCCTCTGCCTGCATATGCTTCTGCGCAGATTATCCAAGCGTTGTTGTGTGTGAAGATACCAGCATTCTCCTTATATCCGCCTGGGTATGTGGATATCTCACCATACTGGATATAATACTTTGAGTATGCAGGGTTGTTAAGAACAAGACCATACTTTGTATTGAGGTACTTGTCGATAGAATCAAGTGTCTTGATGTCAGCGCCCTCGTCCTTGCCTATTTCAGACATAACTGCGAAGCCCTGAGGCTCGATGAATATCTTGCCCTCTTCACATTCCTTAGAACCCATTTTTGCGCCTGTGGAATCGTAAGCTCTCAGGAACCAATCGCCGTCAAATGCAGATTCCATAACGTTCTTCTTCATCTTGTCTATCTCAGCCTGTGCTGCGGCAGCTTCATCGTCCTTGCCAAGGTGCTTGAGGATAGACACATAGTTAGGGCCTGTGTATGTAAAGAGTGTTGCCACCATTACAGACTCAGCTACCTTTGAGTATCCGCCCTCAGCTGCAAACTTAGGGTTTGTATAAGTCTGGAAGCTCTCACCCGGAGTATCAGAATAGCATGAAAGGTTGATACAATCGTTCCAGTCAGCTCTCATTGCAAGTGGCAGACCGTGAGGGCCGAGGTTATTTACAATGTGATAGAATGATACCTTAAGGTGGTCGAGCATTGGCTTAGCCTTTGACTCGTCATTATCGTATGGTACCATTTCGTCAAGGATAGACCAGTCGCCTGTTTCCTTGATGTATGCGGAAACTGAAAGGATCATCCACAGTGGATCGTCTGAGAAGTCGCCGCCGATATCAGAGTTACCCTTCTTTGTAAGAGGCTGATACTGATGATAGCAGCCGCCGTCAGGAAGCTGTGTAGAAGCGATGTCGATGATACGCTGTCTTGCGCGGTCCGGTATCTGATGAACGAAGCCGAGGATATCCTGGTTTGAATCTCTGAAGCCCATTCCTCTGCCGATACCGCTCTCGAAATATGAAGCGGAACGTGAAAGGTTAAATGTTACCATGCACTGATACTGGTTCCAGATATTTACCATTCTGTTTACCTTATCGTCAGGAGTATCAACATTGATAACGCTGAGAAGTCTGTCCCAAGTTGCCTTGAGTTCTTCAAGACCTGCGGCTACCTTTTCAGGAGTGTTATACTGCTCGATCATTGCGAGAGCCTTTTCCTTATTGATAGTAACTCCGTCAGCCTCGAACTTCTTGTCAACAGGCATTTCAACATAGCCGAGGATAAATACAAGAGTCTTTGACTCGCCCGGAGCAAGTGTTATCTTCTTGTAGTGTGAAGCGATAGGTGACCAACCGTCTGCAAATGAGTTGTTAGCCTTGCCTGCTTCAACAGCCTGTGGGTTATGGAAGCCGTTATAAAGACCGATAAATGAATCTCTGTCTGTATCATAGCCGTCTATCTCATCATTTACTGTATAGAATGCAAAGTGATCTCTTCTGTCTCTGTATTCTGTCTTGTGATAGATGGTTGAACCTACTACCTCAACACGGCCTGTGCTGAAGTTTCTCTGAAAGTTTGTGCAGTCGTCCTGAGCGTCCCAAAGACACCACTCTGCAAATGAGAAGAATGAGAATGTTTTTTCTTCATTGCTCTCGTTTGTGAGAACTACCTGCTGAACTTCGCCGTTATAGTTCTGAGGAACAAAGAATGTAGCCTCAGCCTTAAGTCCGTTCTTCTTACCTGTGATGATAGTATAGCCCATACCGTGACGGCACTCATAAAAATCAAGCTCTGTCTTTACCGGTGACCAGCCCGGATTCCAGATAGTTTCGCCGTCTTTGATATAGAAATATCTTCCGCCCATGTCGATAGGCACGTTGTTGTAACGGTAACGAGTTATTCTTCTCAGTCTTGCGTCCTTATAGAAGGAATAGCCTCCTGCTGTGTTGGAGATAAGTGAGAAGAACTCCTGTGTGCCAAGATAGTTTATCCATGGATATGGCGTTCTTGGATTGCTGATGACATATTCCTTTTTCACGTCATCAAAATGACCAAATTTCATCAATAATTTCCACCTTTCGTAATTTATCTATTGTTAATTAATTTCTTAATTATAACCCATACAAATGCGTATATCAACGGGTGACCTCAGTTCACCACTACTGCATTTTCTATTATTCAGTAAAGAATCTCTGCCAGCACTTGAATGTGTGACCCTTTGTTATCTCCTCATATCCGCTCACTTCGTTAGGCAGGCTGAGATTAGGAGAGTTTATCATAGCTGTCATTGGTTCAGGGCAGAAATATCCTTTATTGCCCTTATCGTTCCACATATTCCAGAACTTAAATTCTTTTGACACCTCGTTGCAGACTTTATGACCGTTATCGGTATCCACAACATAAGAGCCATAGAAGTCCTTACCGTCAAGCTTGTTCATGCCTGCGGTATACATATCGTTTGAGATATTATGCAGGGTAGGCATTTTTGTACCCTCTTTATATTCAAGGTCTTTCTTTTTAAGAGGCAAAAGCTTTTCTGTTGGCAGACATCTCTTGTCAAGCTCGCACTTTTCGATTATCGGCACGCACATTCTCATTGATTCCTCCCTGCCACCGTCGCACATTGGCGCATTAAGGCAGGTATGAGTACATATAGAAACAGGCAGAGCCTTGTCGCTGTTGTTTGTCAGGTATATCTCCTGCAAAAGACCGTTTTCAGAAAGCGTAAACGTATAGGATATTTTAAAATCCACCGGAAAATAAGAATACATCTCGTCATTCTTGTCAAAGGTATAAGAAGTAACAAGCACAACTTTTTTATCCTGTGTTGAATAACACTCTATTTCGTGTTCTCTCTTATGCACCCAGCCATGGATAAAATTATCAAGCTTTTTCTCATTTACAGGCATTTGATACACTGCGTCAGAGGTCTTTATAATGCCCTTATCAAAACGATTAGGCAAGAAAAGAGTAGGCAGTCCCCATATCTCTCTCGCCTTATTTATAGTCTTGAGAGTGCAGTCATCACGATATCTGAACACCTCTATGCCGTTTTCCTCGTCACGAAGCCTCAGCACAGCAGCACCAAGTTTTGGTGCGATAACGCAGGAATACTTTCCCGACTGCATTCTGACACATTCCGTATCTTTAAACATGAATTTAAGGTCTATATTATTCAAAAAAGTAACGCCCCCATAGTGCAAAGCGATGATCTGCCTCCCGCTTTACCATACATTTTTACTTAAACGATTAACATACAATTATTATAACATAGCCCGTCGCTTTTGTCTAGTACAAAACGCAGATTTTTATATAGAATTTTAGCTGTGTTTTTTAGTAGTTTTTTACCAAACGTTTAATGAATAATCCAAAAAAATATGACAATACTACAATTAACAGCCCGCTGACAGACGGACTGCTCTATATCTTAAACAATCAAAGGAGGAGTTTCTCATGATAGATAGGATCGCACTGCTGCTTCTCATAATAGGCGGCATAAACTGGGGGCTTGTGGGCATTTTCCAGTTCGACCTTGTGGCATTTCTTTTCGGAGGTGCTGCGGCGATACTAAGCAGGATCATCTACGTTTTGGTAGCTATTTCGGCTATCTGGTGCATTTCACTGTTTTTCAAAGACAACAGACTTGTCACCGAGCAGTAGTCCCCTGCAGGTCATGGCGGCAGGAGAGGGAGCTTGTTTCAGAGGGCAGCATTTTATCACGGGTTTGCCTGCTGCATATTCTAAAATCGGCTCTCTTTCCTGCTGTCATGACCTTATTTTTTTGTTTTAAACATTAAAATTTGAACATCACAGACGCTAAAAATGGATAAGATATTTTACTTTTTTAAGTCGATTTAAGTTCAGACCTCACGCAGATGTCATTGTTAGCATAATGTCAACGAAATATTTGTGCAAAATCCCGAATTTTCAGAAAATTAACAAGTTCTTTGCAACTTTTTCTTGACTATCGCTACAAAAGAGGTTATAATTTAATTGATGTTAAGGATATTGAACATAATTTGTTTGATTTAACATCCGTTTTGTTGTCTCCTTTCTTTTGTTCTACACATAGTTTTTTTTATTTTATTTTCTGCTGAGCACCGTTGCTCAGCATTTTTTTGCCCATTTTATGCACACGTTGAAAAATTCATATTTTAGAGTTATAATGTTATTTTATGGACTAATAAAACAATATGTCAGTTCTTACCTGTCAAAACGTTTTCGTCGTGAGAGAAAGGAGTAAATAGAATATGAGATATCTTATAGTTGTTGATATGCAGAATGATTTTGTCACGGGCAGTCTTGGTTCAAAAATGGCAGAAATGATCGTTCCTGCTGTCTGTGAAAAAATACGCAATTACAAGGCTCAGGGCAGCACTGTATTCATGACCCTTGACACGCATTTCAAGGATTATCTTGAAACGCCTGAGGGAAAAAAGCTCCCTGTGGAGCATTGCATAAAAGGCACCGAGGGCTGGCAGCCTGAGACTCAGGTAGCTGAGGCTATCGGTGGAAGCGCAGAGGTCTATGAAAAAAGCACATTCGGCTCGACTGAGCTTGCACAGCACCTTGCTGAAATAACAAAGGCAGGGGACGAGATAGAGCTTTGCGGACTTTGCACAGACATTTGCGTGGTATCAAACGCTTTGCTAATAAAAGCTTTTTGTCCTGAATGCGAAGTCATAGTTGACGCAAATGCCTGCGCAGGAGTAACGGAAGAAAGCCACAAGGCGGCACTTGTTACAATGGCGTCATGTCAGTGCAGGATAGATAATTTTTGATTTGAGGGGGAACACCGCTTCGGCGGAATGATTTATGAGTGGTTTCAAAAAAGGTCTTAAAGACGGCATACCTATTGCTTTGGGGTATCTTTCGGTATCTTTTACATTCGGACTTCAAGGCGTAAAAGGTGGTCTGAGCTGGTGGGAAACTGTGCTTATCTCTATTTGCAATGTGACCTCGGCAGGTCAGTTCGCAGGACTTGACATTATGCTGTCGGGGGGCGGTTTCTGGATAGAAATGGCTTGTGCCCAGTTTATAATCAACCTGAGATATGCCCTTATGTCAATATCTCTTTCACAGAAAGCTGACAAGTCACTGTCGGGAATACACCGCTGGCTGGTAGGCTTCGGAGTGACAGACGAGATATTTGTCATGGCAATGGGAAATATAGGGGAAGTTTCAAGGCAGTATATGTACGGGCTTATCGCTTTACCTGTAGCAGGCTGGTCGCTGGGGACTCTTATAGGTGCGGCGGCAGGAAAAATACTTCCTGAGATAGTCATAAGCGCACTTAGCATTGCAATATACGGAATGTTCCTTGCAATAATAATACCGCCTGCAAAGAAAAACAAGGGCATTGCAATGGCGGCGATATTTGCGGCTCTTCTTAGCTGTTGTTTCAAGTGGCTGCCTATTCTTAATAAGGTATCCGGAGGATTTTCCATAATAATCTGCACCGTTCTTTCCGCAGGGATAATGGCGGCTCTCATGCCTGTTAAAAATGAGGAGGACGGTCAATGCTGAGTATAAGAGATTTCTTCATTTATCTTTTCATTATGGCAGGAGTGACCTATCTTATTCGTGCCCTGCCGTTGGTGATATTCAAGGGCAAGATAACAAACAGATTTGTGCAAAGCTTTCTTTACTATGTGCCATATGCTGTACTTGGAGCAATGACATTCCCGTCCATACTATTCTCAACGGGAAACCTTGCGGCTTCCATAGCAGGACTTATAACAGCCTGCGTGCTTGCATTCAAGGAAAAAAGCCTTATCATAGTTGCGGCATTTGCCTGCCTTGCAAGCTTCTGCGTGATACTTATTTGTCAGCTTATTTAAATGTAGGGGCTGGCGTCCTCGACAGCCCACCAGCTCATGCAGGACAAGCTTGTTGAACACAAGCAGTATATTGCTGAGTATGGTCTTGATATGCCTGAGATCAGAGATTGGAAATGGGATATCTGATAAAAAAGCCTTTCTATTAATTAAATATACCCACACAAAAAGGGACTTCCGTTTATTCGGGAGTTCCTTTTTTGTGCATAAAAATATCCCCCGCCTTGCGACGAGGGATAAAAAGCGCTAAGTCTATAAATTACTTTCTGTTGTTTGCTATCTTTGCAAGAAGATTCAGTATTTTAAGATAAAGATAAATAACACCTACGATAAGACCATAGCTTGCATACCATTCATACTGAGCAGGAAGCCCCTGTTCAACTGTCATCTGGATAGTTTCAAAATCGCACATAAGAAGCGCTGCGGCGATAAGAACGCCAATAACAGCGAAAAGTATACCGATAGGGCCGTTGTTTATTGCAACGATCGAAGTGTAGATAGCTGAATGAGGTGCGAGCCATGCAAGAAGCATGAAAAGCAATCCGCCTATGATAGAAACCCAAAGGCAGGTGATAAGAGCAGTTTTCATTCTGCTTCCCACACGAACGCCCTTTGAATAGATAACTGCAAGCACTGCAACTGTGAGAAGCGTCAGTGTAACGGCTTCAACTATTATGCCTTTCCACTGCATTGCGTAGATCATTGACATAAAGGTGAGGGCATATCCCATGCCTGCGGAATAGATAGAGCCTGTTACCGCCGTTGTTTTCGGAGCGAATGAAGCCACAAGTCCTGCTATTGCTGTTGCGATAATAGCGCCGACAAAGATAGTATACTCAGTGGAAAAAGCCTGCGCACCGCCGCCGAAGAAGTTGTGAATGTAAAAATATGCTCCCATGCCTGCGGCGAAAACTGCAACAAAATACAAGGTCTTCATTGCAATGCCCTTATAGCTTGCCGCCTCCATGCCGTAAGTGGACTGTGCAAAAGATCGCAGCTTTTTCACTCGTGGATTTGAATAGCTTTCAGAAAAATTATTATAATCGTTCATGAATTTGCCTCCTTTATTTTTTTCGCCAATATTTATTTTCATGGCTTATATACTATTATACATATTTTCTTAAAAAAGTCAATATGATTTTTCAGGCAACAACGCAAGGTTCTTTTTTGGGACTTGTCCGCATATGATGTAAGCAAAGGCAAAAGCACTGAAAAATCTTGTGCAGTCAAAACGTTTCGCACAATGTTATCAAGGCTATGCCAAAAAATCGGAAAGGAAGATACATTGTGCTGGATATACTTGAAAAGAAGCTTACGGAAAACCAGACCACAAGAAAGGGGCTAACAACTGCGGAAGCTGAAAAGCGGCTCAGTACGGACGGAGAGAACCGCCTTGCCAAAAAGGAAAAGACCTCTGCGGCGAAAATTTTTGCAGGACAGTTTCATGACGTTATGGTGATGATACTTCTTGTGTCGGTGGTGATATCCGTAGCACTTGGGCAATATGCTGACGCTGTGCCTATCGTGCTTATAGTTATCATTAACGCTGCGCTGGGATTTATTCAGGAATACCGCTGTGAAAAAACTCTGGAAAAGCTTGAAAACATGACCGCTCCCACCGCCATGGTATATCGTGACGGCAGGCTTGTGAAAATTCCTGCATCGGAGGTCGTGGCAGGAGATGTTTTTACTCTCGAAGCAGGTGACAGAGTGCCTTGCGACGGCTACATAAACTCATCAAGGGCATTATCATGCGACGAATCTGCACTCACTGGCGAAGCTGTGCCTGCGGTAAAGAAATGCCGTACATCTGAGATAGATTTTACCGCTTTGAACAAGGATTACATGGTCTACATGGGAACAGTTGTCACAAAGGGCGTTGGCGAGGTCACGGCGGTGGCAACAGGTGAGCGAAGCCAAATGGGCAGGGTCTCAACCATGCTTGATGAGATAAAAGAGCCTGAAACTCCATTGCAAAAGAAACTCGGAGAGCTTGGCAGAACTCTTGCTATCATCTGCCTTGCAGTGTGCGTGGTAGTCTTTATTGCAGGCGTACTAAGGGGCGAGCCTGTTCTCAATATGGCAATGACAGGAATAACCATAGCCATTGCCGCAATACCTGAAGGCTTGCCTGCCACTGTGACTATAGCGCTTGCCCTTGCGGTCAGAAAAATGCTAAAGCGTCAAGCACTTGTACACAGGCTTCATTCAGTGGAAACTCTTGGCTGTGCCACTGTTATCTGCACTGACAAGACAGGCACTGTGACAATGAACAAAATGACCGTCACTGACATTTTCACCTGCACCGAGAAAAGCCGTGCTTACGGCGTAACAAAAGAGGGAGCAAGCTTTGATGACAAAGTCCTCAAAGCATGGGAAAGCCCTGACCTTGGCAGGATACTTTTGTGCGGTGCAGCCTGCAACAACGCAAGGCTCTGCCCGCCTGAAAAGATAAAAAAGCGTGACAGGGGCGGCAGGCAAAGCGAGCTTTGTGCAGAGGGCGACCCTACAGAAACAGCTATACTCATAGCCTGCGCAAACTCAGGTATAAACGTCAGCTCCCTTGGTTACAGACGAACTGACGAGTTTCCATTTGAAAGTGAAACACGCTCCATGACGGTAATATGCGCTGACGAAAAGGGAGTCACAACGGCATTCAGGAAAGGCGCTTTTGACGTTATCATAAAAGAATGCAGCCACGTTTTTTCTGACAGCGGCGAGCTTATACCATTTGGCGGAGCAATGAGAAAACAGGCTTTTTACAAGTGCGATGAATACGCTTCAAAAGGTCTGCGTGTGATAGCATTTTCACAGCAGGTGGACGGGGAATGGGCTTTTCTTGGACTAATGGCAATGAAAGACCCTCTCAGGGCTGAAGCCGCAAAGGCGGTGGCGGAATGTCAGCGTGCAGGCATAAAGACAGTTATGATAACAGGCGACCACAAGCTCACTGCCCAGGCTATTGCAAAAGAAGCCGGCATTATGAAAGCAGGCTCTATCGCTTTGACAGGCGACGAGCTTGACAGAATGGACGACAAACAGCTTGACGAGGTAATAGAAAACTGCCGTGTGTTCGCAAGGGTGACACCTGAACACAAGCTCAGGATAGTAAAGGCATTCAAAAGCCGTGGGCACGTTTGTGCAATGACAGGCGACGGGGTAAACGACGCACCTGCTATAAAAGAAGCCGACATAGGTGTATCAATGGGAATATCAGGCACAGAGGTCACAAAGCAGGCGGCTGACGTGATACTTCTTGACGATAATTTTGCCACCCTTGTGAACTCCGTTGAGGAGGGCAGGACCATATATCAGAACATAAGAAAATTCGTGCGCTACCTTATTTCCTGCAACATAGGCGAGGTCATAACAATGCTCGGTGGAATTTTAATGGGGCTTCCAATGGTACTGCTTCCAGCGCAGATACTTCTTGTAAACCTTGTTACAGACAGCCTGCCTGCAATTGCGCTGGGGCTTGAGCCTGCGGAAAGCTCGGTAATGAAAAAGCCCCCTAGAAAAGAGGACGACAGCTTTTTCAGCGGCGGACTTATGTGGCATATCGTCATAAGAGGGCTTCTTATCGGTATCTGCACCCTTGCAAGCTTCACTGTTCTGCTCACTAACACCCATTCTCTCGGCACTGCAAGGACAGGTGCGCTTATAACACTTGTACTTAGTCAGCTTATCCATGTGTTTGAATGTAAATCGGAAGATAAGACGCTTTTCACTGTGCCTTATCTTTCAAACCCATTCCTGCTTTTCTCTGTATTCATATCAGCGGCAGCGCTGTTTGCAGGCATATGGCTCCCTGTTCTGCAAAAGGTATTTTTCACAGCCGTTCCGAGCCTTGGAGAGTTTCTTGTGGCGGTGGCAGCGGCGGCTATCGTGCCTGTTGGGGCAGGCATAATACCAAAGCTTTTTATGGGCAAAAAATCTCCTGACGTAACAGTGAACGCCCCGCAGGGATAGCAAAAGACCGACAGGGCGAAAGCTTTGTCGGTCTAATTTTTTAATCCATATTTTTTATCCAGCCTTTTAAATATCCTGCCAAAAGGTTTTGATAAAACCAGCAGGAAGAACACGTTGGAAACTGCGTATATAAGGGTGAAAAAGGCTGACGAGCCAACAAGGGCAAGGTATCTGCTGAGAATAAAGGCGTTATCAGCCCACAGACAGCTCCACAAGTCCATGATAAGAGAGAACGCCGTTCCTGAGATTATGCCGAAGGTAACAAGGAATGGCTTGCTTTTTATAAGCTTATCAGCCAACATTCCTGCAAAATATCCTGTCAGACCCCAAACCAGCATTTGAAAAGGCGTCCACGCACCTTGTCCGAAATAGAAGTTTGAGATAAGTGCAGTCATTGCGCCTGTCATAAAGCCCGATTCTCTTCCCATATAAAGGGCGGTGATAATGACTATAGCGGTGCAGGGCTTAAAGCCCGGCAGAAAGCTGAAAACTATCCTGCCGAAAACGGATAATGCGGTCATGGCGGCTATTATCACAAGCTGTGTGCTGTCGGAGTGCTTTTTCTCAAAGTGGAGAAAATAGCCTGCCACGGTAAGAATGGCAAGTGCGGCGGTGACGAAAGAATAGAAGCGTTCTCTGAAAAACATTATGCCGCCAAAGCACACAAGGGGTATGACAAGAAGATAGATAAGCCCTGACACAAGTTTTTTACTGCTCATATTGACCTCTTTTCACCATTGCGAGCCGTTCTCTTACGGCTGTTGACGTCACCGCACCACTGAAAAAGCCCCTTGTGAGCCTTGCGGCGGCGGTGGTGTAAAAGCGATTTTGGGAGAAAAACTCCACGGCATTATCCTCGGCGACTATCTTTCCGTCAAAAAGAAGTCCGCACCTGTCGCAGTATTGTGCGGCAAATTCAAGGTCATGAGTCACGAGAAGTATCGTCCTGCCCTCGTCTTTTAGGTCCAAAAGAATATCACCAAGAGCCTTTTTAGCGAAACTGTCCATGCCCTTTGTACACTCGTCGAGGACTATTATTTTCGGGTCAGCAAGAAGAATTTTTCCAAAAGCACATTTCTGTATCTCGCCGCCGCTGAGATCCCAAGGGTGGCGGTCAAGGAGATGTTCTATGCCCATGCGCTGTGAAACATTTTCCACTGTGACTTTGTCACCGCTTTGCAACAGATCCTCACGGACGCTTTCTTTTACAAACATTGTCACAGGCTCTTGTGGCAAAAATGCAAGCATTTCACGGAAAAGCGAGCCGTTTTTATAGGCTTTCTGCTTTTTGCCAAAAAGGGATACAGCACCCATATAAGGCTTGCTAAGTCCGCATATCACACGCAGGAGCGTTGATTTTCCACCGCCGTTCGAGCCTAAAAGCCCATAGCACTCCCCTTTTCTGACGGCAAGATCACAGCCTTTGAGGATATCGGGGGAGTTTTTTTCATATCTCTGCCACAGATTTTTGCACTGCAGGGCATAAGGCTCAGCACGTTCTGTATCAGTGACAGCCTGCTTTGGAATATCCGTCACGCCAAGCTTTTCAAGCTTCGCCCTGCCTTGTCTTACATTGAGGGGCAGGTCGTCGCAAAGCCTTGCGAACGCCTTGGCGGTTTCGGGAAGAAAGCCCTCCAGAGCGTTCTCCACAAAATATTTTGCAGTCAAGGCAGGCGTACCGAAAAACTCGGTTTTGCCCTTTGCAAGATACAAAATTTTGTCGCAGGAGTCAAAAAGCTCCTCGGGGTCATGCTCGGCAATGATGATAGTCACGCCCATTTCTTTGTTAAGGCGGTCTAAAATGCCAAGAAGCTCTCTTGCGGCAACGGGGTCGAGCTGTGCGGTAGGCTCATCAAGAAGCAGGATATCAGGATCTGTGGCCATGACGGAACACAGAGCGACGAGCTGTTTCTGACCGCCCGAAAGTGTGGAGATATCCCTGTCATAGAGCGGCTCGATACCGAAAAAAGCTGCCATTTCACCAACACGGCTTTGTATCTCACCACTTTTCACACCAAAGCTTTCAAGCCCGAAAGCAAGCTCAGCCGATACTTTGTCGCATACCGTCTGGCTGTCAGGGCTTTGCATTACAAAGCCTATCTTTTCGGCACTTTCTCTATCAGAAAGCTCGCTTCTGTCCTTGCCCATAAGGGTGATGTTTCCGGAAAGCTCGCCCCTTGGGGAAAGCTCTCTTTTCAGGAGCCTGAGCAAAGTAGATTTTCCGCTTCCCGAAGCACCGCAGAGCATTATTTTTTCGCCTTTTTTCACTGAAAAAGTGCAGTCAGAAATGGCATAGTCCGTGCTTTCGTTATATTTGAAAGCTACATTTTCGCAAGACAATATTTCCATTTTATGCTCTCCTTTACTTCAAGAATAAACGGGAAAACGCATAGTAATGCGAACATTCCCACAGGAAAAACGCTGTTTTCAAGCTTTATCACAGGGTAAAAAGCGGCGGACAGCTCGCCCCTTGCGGAAAATATCAGCACTAATGCAAAGATAACTGCAAAAACCGCCACAAAAATGCCGTCCCATGCTCTGAACTTGAACGAGTGTGCAAAGCTTCGTTTCTGGATACCATAACCACGGGCTTTCATTGAAGCGGCTGTGTCCGCTCCCCTTTCAAGCGTGCCTGCACAAAGGGCTGTGAACACTGTGCAGTCTTTTTTCAGACGGTCAAAACGGCTGTCGGAGATGTTCGCACCAGAGCAATTCAAAGCGTCCAAAAGCTGTCTGTGAAGCCTTTTGAGCTTTGGGATAAAGCCCATTGTCATTGTTATCACAAGGGCAGCTTTTGGCGTTTTTCGACCAAAAATGTATAGGAGCTTTTCTCTTGTAAGCACCTTTCCAAGAGCTTTGCACCACATTATCACAGCGGTGAGGGATAAGCCGGCGGTCAAGCCATAAAAAAGGGCTTCCTTTGTGTAAGCCTTGCCGTTTACGAAAAACAGCGGTGTTACGCCCTTATGTGAAAAAAGTGGGTTTGTAACAGTCAAAACGGCGGTAAGAAAGATGTAGAAAGCAAGGTCTGATGCGGTCTGTCTACAGCTTTGAGTTACGGCACAGAACAGGAACGCTCCCACTGCCGAGCATATACCAACGGCTGGTGAAAAGCAGAACATTGTCACCGCAAGCACAGCCGCAAAATACACAAGGGCGGTCAAAGGGTGAAAAGCTGACAACCTCATTTCACCGCCTCCTTTGTGTAGTCGCAAACGTAGTAAAACTCCACGCTGTCACCGTCATGGAGGACATACTGTGAACAGCCCTTATCGGGGCTTTCGCCATTTACCGTATAGGTCCACCCTGAGGACGGACCGCAGGAAAACTCGTAGATATTGTTTATGCCACGGACATACACAGTGTTGTAAATATTATCCTCTGAGCCTTGATAATCAAGGGGTATCTTCCCGCACCTTGTAGCTTTTTCCAACAGATCAAAGGCGGTGTCGCCCTCACGGAGGACATATTTTTCCGCAGGCATAACAATGCCGTCTGAGGGAACATAGCACTCGTCACGGAGATTTTTGTCAAGCATATCGTAATTATCCAAAATATCAGAGCAATCCACTGTCAGAGTGACAGTGTGAGCGGCATTTGCAGTATCGTCGCTGTGCAGGCTGTAATACTCGTCAACGGACTGAATATCAACTCCCTTTATGACCGCTGCCGCTGCTAAAATTATGACTATGAGCAGAGCGATATCCTTTTTCACTTTTCTGCTCCCTCCTGAACTTTGAGCTTTTTGGCTTTCTTTGCCGAAACTGCAAAGTTTTTCACTATATGCATTTCCTGTGGGGAAATCTCGAGCCTTGAAAATCTCGCCTTTTCGTATATTTTCTCGCACTCTGCGAAGATTTCCGCCATATCAGCGCCAAAGGTCTTTTTTATGCTCTCGGAAAGCTCTCTTGGCGTATGGTCTGAGAAATTCCTGCCGCAAAGCTTTTTTCTGCCTGCAAAGAACAGCTTCTCCACCTTTTTGCTGTCAGGCAGAGCGGCAAACTTTCTTTTTCTTACCAAAGCTATTATTGCCACAATAAGGCAGAGTATAAGTATTACCGCACCTATAACGATATATACCGCATAGCTTTTCTCCGCAGGTTTAGTCTTGTTCTCCTCAAAGATCTCTTCCCTTGGTTTGTCCTCGTCCTCGGGAGCAAGGGCTTCGCCGCCTTGGTTGGTGGGCTTTGCTTTTACAGAGCTGTCGTCAGTTTTTATCATGCCAACATAATCGGGGCAGACCTCGAAAGGCTGCCAGCCTATGCCGTCTTTGTAATACTCCGCCCAATAGTGGAGCTGTTTTGAAGTGACGGTCAGGGCTGAGTTATCTGTAAGGCCTTTGGTCATATCTGATGTGATAAAATATCCTCTGCAAAGCCTGGCAGGAACGCCCTTTGCACGGAAGATCTTCACAACAGCGGCAGCAAAATCCTCCTCGCCCCCACGGCAAGTTACCTCAAGCATATCTGCAAAAGAGCTTTCGCCCCCATAGGTCTTTGACCTGTCAAGCACTGCGTCTGACACAAAAAAGCTTAGCATATCAGACCGCAGTTTACCCTGAGAACCTTGCAGATCAAAATGGTTTGCGGCAAGCTGTTTGTCCTCGGCTGATATGTCAAGGCAGGTGGAATAAACATATTCACGATAACCCTTTTCTGCGGCAAGATAATCCGCAGGCTCAGAAGTGCGCAGGGTATCAAATGTGCCAAAAGGCTTTGTGAGATAGCCTTCCGACACCGCAAGCCTGTAATAGCTTTTGGTGTTCTCAAAGCTTCCGCCTATTATCTTTGGGTCGGAAAAAGCGTTCTCTGCGGCGGTCATACCATAGGTATAAAGGGGCTTTCCGCCATTTTTGATGTTTACTGTAACATTGCCGCTGTCGGATATACCAAGGGCATTGTCAAGGGAAGAAGTCTGAAAAGCAGGGGAAAAATCAAGCTTATCAAGCCAATAGAACTCGTCTGAGTAGGCATATTTCTCCTCACCGCTAAGCTCCCCCCACACGCCGTTAGTTTCTTTCTCAAAACGGCTCTCCAGAAGATACAATGGCTGTGGGTGCTCCATTATGATCTCATACTCACTTTTCGTATTAAAGCGATCGGCAAATGCAAAGTTGGAAAGCTTATCAAAAAGCCCTGTCAGGCAGGCTATAAGCACTGCGCAAAATGCTGTAAGTATAAGCACAAAGGGCTTCAAATCGCCTTTTATGCTGCCGGAAAACGTCAATGCAAGGATACCTAACGCAACTTCTGCAGTGGCATAGTACAGAGGGATATCAATAAAGATACCTGCGCACAAAAACAGCGCAAGCATTGCCACTGTAAAAACTCTGCTGTCAAGACGGCTGAAAATGCTCTGCACTGTGGAAACTATCACTGCACCCACGCAAAGAGCAAGCCAAGGGTCTGAGCTTTTTTCCACAAGCATTTCCACTACTCCTGCGCTTTTACCGTGGGCGATCAAGACGCAGTTCAAAAGCCCTGCAAGGCTTGTTAAAAACTTCTTGTGGAATATCACCGCCGACAATAGTGCGGTGAAAAATGGTATAGGCAAAGTCTTTTTTGATACCCCTGCAAGGGCTGTCAATATGCACACACCTATCAGGACAAAGGCTCGCCAGCCCATACCAAGCGACAATGACAGCAGGAGCATTGTCACTGCACCAAAAAGGCTCTGCATGATATAAACACCCTTTGAAAAGTGCTTTTCCACATAGCAAATACTTGCTGTCAAAATTGTCACCTCTTTTACTATTTTATCTCGATAACACGGCTTATGCCGCTTCTTTCAAACAGCTCTGAAAACTCCGTCAGTCGCTCTTTTCCCTGCTCAGGCTGTGAAGAAAGAAGGCTGTCCAGAGCGACAGTGAAGCTGTCTGCGCTGTCGATATGCTCGAAAACTTTTCTCTGCTGAGAAAAGCTGTAAAACGCCATGTAATGCCCTATACCACCGTCTGAAAGATACATTGAAAGGCTCAGTGCCTTTGCGGCAATGCAGTCATAATCCGTTGCGGGGACATTTCCGCCTGTTTCAACGTAGATACAAAGGCTGTCAGTAACAGGCTCGCCATATTCACGGACGTAGATATCGCCAAGTCTGAAAGACAGCTTCCAGTGCACCGATTTATAGCTGTCCCCCTGACGATATTCTCTTATTCCAATAGGCTCACTGTGGTCAAAGCCCTCGTTTTCATTGCTGAAAAAGTCGCTTTCAAGGGCTTCCTTGAGCTTTGCTTCCTCGCTCTCATCTATCTCTGCTGCATCAGGCATTATGTTCACACTGCCCTTTATTTCGCACTGCGCCTTTTTCCATGTTAGCCCTGTAAAGTCAAAGGCTCTAAGTGTCAGAAACTCTGCTTTTATCTTTCCGCAGGTGTCGCTTTTTACAGTGATATCCACCTGAGCAGGCTCTCTGCTAATGATAAAATGCACCTTTATGTCCTCGCACTGTCCTGTGAGCATATTTCTAAGCCGCAGTTTACCGCTGTATTCGCCGCAAGTTCCTGTGAAGATAAATTTAAGGCTCATGTCCTTATTTTTCAAGCCTGTGCCGTCGCTTACCAGTGTTGCTGACAGCTTTTTCTTCGAGAATATATTTATACATACTGACAATACAAAAAGCACTGCGCACAACCCAAGCACCGATATGCCAATGGGCTTTTTCAGCACAAAAAGCAGTATGCCCAAAGCTGTGCAAAGACAGAAGCCTAGCCTCTTCATCTGCGTTTTTCCTCATTCTCAGGACATTTTACGCTTTTAAGTATCTCGTCAAGCACACTTTCTGCCGCAAGTCCTGATAGCCTGCCCTTTGCAGAAAGTGATATCCTGTGGCTGCAAACATGGGCAAAAAAATCTCTTACGTCCTGGGGAACGACATATTCTCTGCCCTTATAGCACGCCCACGCCTTTGCTATCCTGCAAAGTGCCAACGCACCTCTTGGGGATACGCCCAGAGAAATATTTTCATTATGCCTTGTGGCGTCGCAAAGGTCTGAGATGTAGTCATAAACGCTGTCGTCAACAAAAACAGCCTTTGCCTTTTTCTGCATTTCTATAAGCTTTTCAGCGGTGCAGACGGCTTTCACATCTACCAGTGGATCTGAACTGCTTCGGTCTGACATTATGCTTCGCATTGCCGCCTTGTCAGGATAGCCCATTGAAAGCTTTATCATAAATCTGTCAAGCTGTGAAACAGGCAGTGCCGCCGTGCCAACTGTGCCTGTAGGGTTTTGTGTTGCTATCACTGCAAAAGGCTCAGGCAGAGGATATGTTCTGCCGTCAACTGTGCAGGCCCGCTCCTCCATGACCTCCAAAAGGGCAGATTGCGTCTTGCCTGAGGTTCTGTTTATTTCGTCTGCAAGAAGTATATTCGTCATTGCCGCACCGCTGTGAAAAGTAAAGCCCTGCGCCTGTCTGTCAAAAGCCGTATAGCCTGTGATGTCGGAAGCCACAGTATCAGGGGTGAACTGTATCCTCTTTGTTTCAAGCCCCAAAGCCTTTGAAAACGCCACCGCAAGAGTAGTTTTTCCCACACCCGGAACGTCCTCCATAAGCACATGACCCTGCGCCAAAATTGCGGCGAACACCATATCCACCACTTCGTCCTTGCCGATTATGACCTTTTTCACTTCATCTGTTATCTCACGCATTTTTTACCCTTCTTTCTTACCACTGTGAAAACTCCCACTACGCACAGCACCGCTGCCGCAGATATCACATACACTGTCACGTTTTTATCCTCCGCCTCTTTTATTATCTCGTCAGCAGAAGTGACCTTTTTCCGCTCGCTTTCAGGAAGCTTTTTTATCCTCTCTGCGGTCTTTTCCAAAAGCTCCTTTTTGTCTTTTCCAACACTATCAACAGGATAAAGCTCACGGCTTATGATACTGTTAAGGTCTGATATCTCACTGTAAAGCTCGTTTGCTTTGGCGTTCATTTCTTCAAGCTCTGATATTATCTTATCCCTGTCGGAAAGGCTCTCGTCAGCCTTTGCATGGACTAAAAGCACAGCCGTAGCAGTGCAGTCCCCCGAAGTAACACCGTTTTTTCTCAAGGCTTCAAGCTTGTTTCTGTCGCTTTTTGTAAAGCCTTTCTTGCCCTTATATATTTCCGTTTTCTCGATACTGTATACACAACCGTTTCCATGGTCTGTCTGTGCAAGCTCCACTGTGAAAGCCCTGTCGCTCAAGGTCAGGCTGTATTTTTCTGCCGCATTTTCAAGCTCTGCACCGTATCTCACATAAGTGCGTTCGTCACAATCAAGGTCATTGAAAAGCTTCAAGGCTTTTTCTGCGCTCTCCTCGTCTGAGATATCCGAAAGCCTGCCGTTTATGCCGTCAAGCTTTTCACGCTGTAGAACTGAAAGCTCCTCTCTCATATCATAAATACGTCGCATCGTAAGTTCAAAACGCTTTTGTGCCGCAAGTGCGCAAAGCGCCTGCCCTGTGGCAAGCTCGTCAGAATCGCCGCCCTTTTCATGTGAAAATCCACCGTCGCTGTTCTGATAGGAAAGCAGGGCGGTCAAAAGGTCGGCATTTTTCACAAAACGACTGTCAGCTTCGGGGTCTATACCAAGTGAACAGAGTGCTATTACTACCTGTGAATCAGCTTCTGCACTTCCGAACGTACCTGAGCTGTCCTGCTTGCCGCTTAGATACTCCACCGCTTTGTCAACGCTTTTTCTAACATCGTCACGGGAAAAATCATTGTAATATGGAGCGATCGCCTGCAAAGCCATTGCGGTGATGTCGATATCGCTTTCACCTTTTGACAGCGAAAAGCCGCCATCGGTATTCTGCGAAGAAACTATCTCGTCAAGTATACGCTCTCTGTCAAACTCTGCACCCTCCGTGGTCTTGTAGCCCATTGTATCAAGGGTCAAAAGTGCAAATATCCAGCCGTTAAGGCCCTGTTTGCCTACGGAATTATTTTCATCTCTGCCGTAAACACCGCCTTTTACAAGGTCTATGCCCCCAAGATCGGCAGGGTCGCCTCCCATTGCGGAGGCTGTTATAGCGCACCTCTGCCACTCGGTAGCGTTGTCTGTATCTGAAAGAGCTTTCACTCGCTGAGAAAGCGCAGTGAGATAAGCCTCATAGTCCTCCTCAAAACCAAAGCGTGAAATGCCTATGGCTAGCCAATCGGAGCTTCCTATGCCTGCGTTTTGCAGAAAATCCCCCGAAAAAATGCTCTCGTCCTGAGAAATGCCCATTTTGTCACGCTGCCACTGACAGACCTTTTCTGCGCTTTCAGTTATCCTATCGCTTTTATCTGCATTCACCGCAGGAACATTTGTCAGAAGCATTACTGCCCCTGCAAACGCCGCCACTGATCTGCCAAGAAAACCTCTCGTTTTCAACAATATCCTCCTACCATGTTTTGTCATAGCTATCCTGTGAACCTGTTATATCTCTTCCGTAGGCAACTGTGAACGCAAGCCTAACAGTATCGCCGTCGGTAAAGTTCACCTTGCCCATGCCGTATGCAGGCATATTGCCGTTTACAGTGTACACCCAGCCTGAGCCGTAGGTGTAGTCAAATTCTCCAAGGCTGTCGGCATACTGTGTGTTGCTGTCTGCAATGCCATCATTTTTTATAAGCTCCGCAAGCTCGCTGTTTACTGCTCCACCTGAAAACGCACCGCTTTTGTGTATTCGGCTTAGATATCTCTGATCGCCCTTGCCTGTAAAGTCACCTGTGAAGCCGTTTTGCTGAAGAAAACGCTCTATAACATCAACGCCTGTGTCCCCCTCGTATATTGCCACCTCTGAGCCTGCGGCAAGCTGTCCAAGCCCTATGGTATCGGCGTCAAAGCTCATTGTTATAACGCCTGTCTGCTCGCCCTTTTGTGCGCTGACAGAATTTATGGTATAGGCATGGTCCGCATATCTGCCCTCGGGGTCATACACCCTTATTTCAAGAAGATTTGCCCCGCCCGAAAGCTGGAGATAATAGGCTGAGTTCCTGTCCTGTGCGATACACTCAACAGAAAGCCCATTGAGCCAGACCTCGGTCTTGTCGGCATATATCCTTCCGCCCTTATAGTCCTGTGCGTTAAATCTGAGGGTGAAGCCCGAGCCTTTCACTGTCTGTCCGTTGGTGACGTTTATATACGTTATCTCAGGTCTTGTGGTATCGTCAGCAATGGGTACATAGGTGACAGTGAAATATCTGTCTATATTTTTGTCACCGTCTTTTGCATAAAGCCTTATACGGTTATCACCGCTTTGGAGGGTGCAGGTATAATTATCTCTGCCCGAAAGCTTTTTGCCGTTTAGAATAACGCTTAGCTTTGCACTGCCGCTTTGACCTTTCATTCTCGCATAGAAACTAAAATCGGCGTCATTTACAGTGCGGTCATAAAGGTCGGTATCGATGGAAAACTCCGCAGGAGTGTATTTTATCTTAAAGCTTTTTTCAGCCTTTGAGCCGTCCTTTTCCGCAGAGAGAGTTATAGTATTCTCCCCCTCAGAAAGCTGTGCGGTAAAAGTTTCACCACCGGAAAGCTTTTCACCGTTGACTTTAACCGTCAAAGGTATTTTATCACTGCCGTAAAAAGCTGTGGCTGAAAATGTTATGCTTCCTGTGTCAGTATCCTTATCCGCAAGGTCGGTGTCAAAGGTTATCTCCTTTTTGTCAAAATAAACTGTATAGTCCTTATAAGCCCTTTTCACCTGACCGCTTTTGTCGGTATAAGTGCAGGCAACACGGATAGTGTTTTTTCCTGCGTGAAGGGTAACGCTGCCCGAAAACTGATTTACAACGCTGTCGTTCACAGTGACCTGAACTTTTTGCACTGTGAGAGCCTTGTTTTTATGTGTTATTGTGAACTTATAAAGTGGCTTTTTTACACGCTCGCCCTCTTTTATAGAGGTGGTGAAATATTCTGTGTCGGTGTTCTTTGTGACAGTTTCGGTCTTGCTGTCAGGCTTTTTCTTTACCTCGTCAGACTTATTTTCACCTTGGGCATTTATGGTAACATTCGTGTTCCCGCCATTTACTGTCGGGGAATTTCCGTCGATTTTGTCAGCCTGCGGAGAGCTTTCTGTTGTATCTGTATTGCTGTCGCTACTATCAGTGTTATCACTGTCATCTGCCTGTGAGCTGTCCATATCAGAACTTTCGTCCTTTGGCTGAGAGCTTGTTTCATAGCCCTCTCCGCCCTGTCCGTCCTCCTCCGCAAGGCTTTCAGACAGTGCTGAAAACGGATTTTCAGGGGTCTTATAACTGCTCATATTATAAAAACGCATACACAAAAAAGCCGCTGCGATAAAAAACGCCGCTGCTGACAGCATTATTATTTGCCTGTTTTTTTGTGTATGCTTTTTCATAATATTCTCACTTTTCATATCACAGAAAATGCCCGCCCCCTGAAAATAGAGGGCGAGTATCCTGCAAAATAACTTATATCATTGTCTTAATTTTTTACTTTCTCTTTCTTGAAACTGTAAGAGCTCCGCTGATAAGAAGTGCAAGACCTGCTACGCAAACGCCTGCTGTCGCACCTGTGTTAGGGTTAGCCGCACCTGCGTTATTTGCTGTCTTTGATGAGCTGTCAGCCGCCTTTGATGTGTCAGCACTGCTTACTGACTCTGCGGCTGATGAAGTGGCAGAAGATGTATCCTCAGAGTTTGCAGAAGATACTGTGCTTTCGGAAGATACGTCAGATGAGCTTACAGAGCTTTCTGCTTCTGATGAAGAGCTTGGTGTCTTGAGTTCTTCAAGCTTTTCCTCTGCGGCCGTAAGAGCGTCAACATTGCCTACATATTCCTTAAGGTCGCCAAGAGCGTCATAAGCGACTCTTGCTGCCTTGATGTCATTCTCGCTGTCAAGTGTTATCTCGCCAAGGTCACTGATAAGCTTCTCAACAGCCTTTACGCTGTCATAATCCTCTGCTGCAAGAACTGTTACGTTGATAGTTGTTTCAACAGGTGAAACGGCAACGCCTGTTGTGTTTGCAGCACCCTCTTTTGTCTTATCTCTGTACATACCATACTTGTATGTAACAGTAACGAAATCATCGTCTGCTGTAAGAGCAGTATCGTCGATAGTCACATAATCTGTAACGTCTTTCTTCGCGCCGTTTTTGAGAACTGCGTAAACCTTCAAGTCGGAAGCGTCATAAGCTTCGCCCTCTTTGCATACTGTCTTAGCATTTTCGGTCACAAGCTTTTCCACCTCTGAGCCGACAGCCATTATGTAGCCTGAATCGTTCTTGAAGTAGATAGTGCCGTTTTCGTCTGCAACAAGGTCAGCTATAGCGTACTGTGCCTGAGCTCCCGTTGGTGTGAAAAGTGACGGAGCTGTTTTCTTTCCGTTTACTATCTGAGCGTCAAGAACTTCTGTTACGCCCTTTTTATCCTTTACATAGCGGATAGCGCCTGCTGATGCGTTCTCTGTGAAATAAACATAGTTATAGCCGTTCTCATTCACAACGCCAAGACCTGAGGTCTGTGGATAGCCCTTTGTTTCTGCCTTGTATGCTATCTTAAAGCTGTCAAGGTCGATAACTGCAATAACACTGCCCTTATAGTCGCCCCAGCCTGAGCCGTTTACGCCAACATAAGCTCTTCCGTTAAGAACTGTAGGAGTTGATGTGCTTGCGCCGCCAAGTGCAATGCTGTCAAGCTTTGTGAAATTGCCCTCATCGTCTATTGTTGCCTTATAGAAATATCCGCCGTTAGATGTGAAATAATAAGCGTCTGTATCCTTATCGTAAGAAATAGTGCTTCTTACTCCTCCGCCTACTGTATACTTAGTATCTATAACGCTTCCTGAGTTTTTGTCAAGAGTAACTACTCTTGCAGGATCGGTAGTGTTTGCCTTTGCATTTTCCATGCCGAGAACGACAAAATCATCAGTTGCATATGCGCCTGCCCAATAGAAGCCGCTTTTGTTTGTGAATGTCCACTTTGGTGACTTCTCTTCATCTGTTGTGTCAGGATCTTCGTCCTTAACGTCTATGCAAACATACTGATCGTTTTTTCCTGAACCATAGTTGCAGAAGCCTGTGTAGATACAGCCGTCATTATAGTAGATAGGGCTTACAGACTGACCGCCCACGCTGTCCTTGTATACCCACAGCGACTCGAGGGTGTCAGCGTCAAATGCCTGAATTCCACCGTTAAAAGCTGAGAATATCATGCCGTCTGCATAAGTAACAGGCTGGATAGCGTAGCTGTTTGTGCCTGCTCGCTGTCCAACTACTGAATCAACAACGCCCGTTTCCTTGTTCATTCTCATGAGCTTGTCGCCAGATGTATAAACGATATTATCTCCAACGATAGCCACAGGCGACGGACCATCGTTCCAGCTTTTTCCTACCTTAGTTGCCCAGTTAAGCACTGCGTTATCCGCACTGTCAGGGAGGACTGATGTTGTTACGTTGTTGTTTGTTCCGTCTGAAACAAATGCGCTTGCACACACGCTCAGACTAAGAGCAGTCGCAAGAGCGAAGCTGGCTGTTCTCAAAATTTTCTTCTTCATTCTTTTCTGTCCTTTCGTTGATACACACTGTTCCGCCGTCAATGCACTTTTTATGAACACCCCGACCACAGCAAAAAATGCCTTTCCGCCGAAACGAAAAAGCATTCTATCCGCTTTACTGCCTGCACAGCGATAAAGCAGACCGTCATCTTCATCGCCCAAGACAGAAATAGTCAACGAAAACACAGCAGATACCTGACTTATGACAGCGCACAAAAAGCCTGTCAAACACAGTAATGGCGGTTGTGCAGGATTTGGACCTGCTTCCCTGACGGCAAGGCTTTTGCCCTGACACGCTCTACTCAGCTAACAACTTTTCAAACTGTGCTTTCTTAATATTCACATCATGATAATTATACCATATCGCTATGGATTATTCAATAACCTTTTTACACCACTAATAAGTCCGATACAACGCCGTTTTTGTGGCATTTTCATAAACTCATAGGCTGAAACTTTGTTGGATATAGTTTTAGGCTATACCATCAGTTTCTCCTCCAGCTCCGTATCAGGCTTGACAGTGATAGTGTAGTTGTTTGTAAAAATAACCATGCCCGGCTTTGAGCCGTTTGGCTTTTTCACGTTTCTTATGAAAGTGTAGTCAACGTCCACCCTGGAGGAATTTCTTCCCTTTGAGTTGCAGGCGGCGATTATTGCCGCTTCCTCTATTGTCCTGTCAGGTGGCATTTCCCCGTCGCAGGTGACGATAACGTGGCTTCCTGTGATATCTTTGACGTGGAGCCAAAGGTCAGTTTTCTCTGCTTCCTTGCAGGTGAGGCGGTCGTTCTGCTTATTGTTCCTGCCTACCCTTATTTCATATCCGTCAGAAGAACGGTATCTTATAGGCGGCAGAGCTTTTGGAGGCTTGCCCTTGAACTTTGAACGCTTTACATAGCCCTCCTGAAAAAGCTCCTCACGAAGCTCGGCTATATCCCCCTCCGTCTGCGCCCTCGTTAGAGAATCGAAAACAGAATCCAGATACTTGACCTCCTGCTCGCCCTCTGCAATAAGCACAGTGAGCTTTTTCTCTGCAGTGTCGAGCTTTCTGTACTCCTTATAATACTTCTGAGCATTCTGTGTTGGCGTAAGCCTTTTGTCAAGTGGTATCTTCACTGTAGGGCAGTTCTCGTCATAAAAGTCCTGCACCTCAGCATACACCATTCCCTTTTCCAGTGCATAGAGATTTGAAGTGATAAGGTCACCGTAAATGCGGTATTTTTCCCTGTCCTTGCACTCTTTAAGCTCCTCACGCTGATTTTGCACACGCCTTTGAGTTCTCTCGGAGGTGTTTATAAGAAGCTTGAAAAGGTCGTTGGCTTTCTGCTTTATTCTTGAAAGAGAGTCCCTCTCCGCATAGAAATAGTCCAGAAGAACACTTGGCGACTCAAAGCTTTTTGTCACCATGAGCGTACCATACTGCGTGATATCGCAGAAACAGAAATCTTTCAGATTACCCTCTTTTGTTTTCAGCACTGTGTAGACGTTAGTGCCGTCATTTATGCTGTCACGGACTTTCGAGAAATAAAACCACAGCCTGTCCGCAGCGTCTCCGCTAAGCTGTTGGGCTGTTATCTCAGCACCTCTTGCCGCAAAGAACACAGCTTCCCTTGCGAACACCGGCGAAATGCCCTCAAGCGTTTTCATTATTGCCTTTGAAAGCTCCGCCGTGGGGTTTTCGGCTATCTTTGCAAGAAATTCTTCTTTTGTACATTCCATAAGATTCAGCCTTTGCTCTCTTGGGGGCAAAGTATACTGCGCACCGGGAAGAACCATTCTCACTGATGACATTTCCTGTCCCACACGCTTTATGCTGTCTATTATCCTGCCGTCCTCACGATAGAGGATAAGATTTGAACGCCTGCCCATTATCTCCGCCGCAAGTGTGAGATTCACCCTGTCGCCCATTTCGTTGGTGGCTTCAAAGTCAAAGAAAAGTATACGCTCAAAGCCGTCCTGCCTAATGGCAGTGAGTCTGCCCCCTGCAAGATGCTTTCTCATGAGCATACAGAACATAGGCGGTGTTTTCGGATTTTCTATATCCGCCGTTGTTATATGAACCCTTGCCGAGCCTGCACCTGTGCTGAACATAAGCTTCTGCGCACCCTCTTTAGTGCGGATAGTCATTATAAGCTCCTCTCGTGAAGGCTGGTGTATCTTATCCACCCTGCCGTCAATAAGAGGGTCAAATTCTTTTCTGAGCAAGCTCAGATAGATTCCGTCCAATGCCATTTTACTTACCTGCTTTTTATATTACTTCAACTATATCCCTGTTGCTTACGGCTATCTCTACTCTCAGATCACTGAACTTGTTTTTCAGCTCACCAGCGATAAACTCGCAGAAGATATTTTCCGTATAGAAATGACCTGCGTCTATAACAGAAACGCCCATATTCTCGCCGTCTATAAAAACGTCATGCTTTACGTCACCTGTCAAAAGCACCTGACAGCCTTTTTCTGCTGCATCAGCAAGGAACGAACCGCCTGAACCTGAGCACACTCCCACACGACTTATCTCACGCTCGCCGCCGCTGAAACGGACTACTCTACAGCCGAGAACGTCCTTTGCTCTCTGTGCAAGCTCACGGACATTCATGCCGTCACACTCGCAGACATATCCACAGCCAACGCCATGCTCCTCATGCAAAGCGCTCTCGGGTTTTAGACCCAGCATTTTGCAAAGCACGTCATTCATTCCGCCCTCTGCGGAGTCGAAATTTGTGTGCATGGAAAGAGCGTTCTTTCCTCCTGCCGCAAGTATCACAGCAGGGTCGTTCGGCACGAGGGTCTTTAGTCCTCTGAAAATAACAGGGTGGTGGGTGAGAACAAGGTCAAAGTCACGCTGACAGGCTTCTCTTGCCACCTCTGCGGTGCAATCCAGTGCCACCAGCACACTCCTTACCTCTGCGGACATTTCTCCCACGTTAAGACCGCTGTTGTCATAGCCCTCCTGCAGGCGGTATGGGGCTAAATCCTCTATAAAACTATAAATATCATAAACTGTCGTCATTTTTGTCAGCTCCTTTTTGTGTGTCAAAGTCTGTCAAGCTCGCTCTGTGCAAGCTTAACAAGCCTTTCTCCCAGCTCCTTTTTGTCCTCGGACTTCATCATTCCGCTGCCTGCAACAAAAATTCTTTTTGCCTGCCTTGCGATATACTCTTTCCCCTCGCCCTCAGGCTTAACAAAGCCGAACTGCAAATATCTGTCATCACATTCATAAGACGGAGTTTTGCCTGTATACACCGCCTGCATGACAGAATATGCAAACTGACCCTCTGTGCAGGCAAGCTCTTTTTTCACCTCAAAGCCGTTGGCATAAAGCCACTTTCTAAGCACGTCCCATTTTGTCATAGGCTGTAAAACGAGGTTCACTCCGTTTTTCACCCACGGACATTTTTCAAGCAGTCTTGCAATAAGCTCACCGCCCATGCCCGCCATAACAACGTCCGTTATGCCCTCTGGGTGAACATTGTCAAGTCCGTCTGAAAGCACCGTTCCAATGCGGTCTGAAAGCCCCTCACGATTGATATGCTCCTCAGCCGACTTTAGCGGCATTGGTGCAACATCACAAGCCAGAGCCTTTTTGCACATATTTTCCTTTATCATAAAGCAGGGCAGATAGCCATGATCTGTCCCCACGTCGCATACAAAATCTCCCGTACAAAGCTTTGCACAGGTCACAAGTCTTTTATCCAAAGCTTTCCTCCAAAGAAAAAATCGCCGCTCGCCCCCTGAAAAGGCGGCTGGGCGGCGAAAATAGTTCCAAACGCTTATTCTGCAAAGTGCTTGTTGAGCTTTTCGAGCATTTCCTCAACAGGAACGCCATGAACAGCACAAGCCTCCTCAAGAGTTTCGCCTCTTGACGCTGGGCAGAACAGACAGTGCATACCCATTTCCATAAAGTATGGTGCTGTATTTTCATCAGCGTCCATTATATCGCCTATAATAGTATCCTTTGTAACTGTGAATGCCATTTTATATTCCTCCTATCATGATAGACCACGCACCGCAAACGCTTTGCGTTATACCTATATTATAACCAATCCTGCGAAAAAAAGCAAGTCTTTTTTATGGCAATACCTCACAAAGATCGTGCGTCAGATGCGTAGTCAAATTTTTTTGTCAGATTTTTGTGCGGTGTTGCCTTATATATTATAATGTATCTCCCTTATCAACATTTATAACAGCGTTATATCTTCCGTCAAATTCTGTGAGCCGTTTTGATATTTTTGCTTTTACCTCGCTGTCTGAAAGTCTGAAATCAAAAGGCACTACCACGTCAAAAATAAGATTTTCACGGTTTTCTCCCTTTGTCATTCTGAAATCGTGTATTGACAAGCACTGATCAATAGACTTCACAACGTCTGTTACTATCTTTTTAGTTTCGATAGTTTGCTCGTCATGATCTGCCACCGGATCCATATGTATAGACACTGCGCAGTGATATTTTTCTTTCATGCTGTCCTCAAGATCGTCTATAAGCTCATGAGCCGCCATAAAATCCATTTCGCATGGCACTTCGGCATGAAAGGAGATAACGGTATTCCCTACGCCATAATCATGTATGAGCAGATCATGGATACCGATTATCTCAGGAAAGCTCATTGCGGTATCAACAATATCCTGAACGAACTCCTTATCGGGCTTTGAGCCGAGAAGCGGCGAAACGCTGTCCTTGCAGGTCATAAAGCCTGAGCGGAAAATAAAGAGAGCAACGAGAACGCCCATATAGCCGTCTATGTTTATGCCTGTGAACGCAGAGAATACCATTGCAAGCATAACAGCTCCTGTTGCGGCGCAATCGGAAAGGCTGTCAGCGGCAGAGGCGAAAAGCGAGGTAGAGTTTATCTTTTTTCCAAGCTTTCTATAGAAATACCACATCCAAAGCTTGACAGCCACAGAGCAGCCAAGTATCACAAAGGTCATTACCGAGAAAGCAAGCTTATCGTGGGCAAAGATCTTTGAAAAAGAAGATTTTCCAAGCTCAATGCTCATCATCATTATAATAAACGAAATGACAAGACCTGAGATATACTCCATTCTGCCATGACCGAAAGGGTGATCTTCGTCTGCGGCTTTGGCTGCCATTTTAAATCCCACCAGTGACATTATAGACGAGCCTGCGTCGGACAAGTTATTGAAGGCGTCCGCCATAACGGACACAGCCCCTGACACAAATCCTGCAATAAGCTTACCGAGGAAAAGCATGATATTAAGGATTATACCAGTACATGAGCCTAGGTAGCCATATTTTTTACGGACGTTTTTATCTTTCACGTTATCTCTGTCTTTTATAAATAATCTTATAAGAAGTGCTGCCATATGAATATCCCCTTTTGTTTACCAAAGTAAACTTATAAGTTTATCTACTATTATAACACATAATATTACAAAATCAAGTGCAAATGCTTATTTATATGGATATTCGCCGCAGCAGGCAATATGCAGCCACTTATTTCTCATCTCAACCACATAATAAAATTTTCTTTTCACTATTGAAAAAATTTGTGCAGTGTGCTATAATAGTCATTGGCGTTAATCGTTTACATACGCAAAAAGGAAAGAGGTTATATAAAAAATGAGAAAATTCATATCAAGAGCTGCGGCTCTGCTGCTGGCAGGAGTTATGACAGCGGCTGTGGCAGGCTGCGGAAAAAACTCCGACAGCGAGGCAAAAGACACAGCAAAGAAGTGGACAGAGCTTGACCAGACACAGATAACAGAAGCCATGGGGCTTGGCTGGAACTTAGGCAATCAGCTTGAAGCTTCCAGCGGTGGGCTGCCAAGCGAAACTTGCTGGGGCAACCCTGAGATAACCAAAGAGCTTATCGACACTATAAAGGCGCAGGGCTTCAAGACAGTAAGAATACCTGTTTCTTATCTTGACATGATAGGCGACGGTCCTGACTACAAGATAGACACTGACTGGCTGGACAGAATTCAGGAGGTCGTTGACTATGTTGTTAACAACGATATGTTCGCTATAGTTAATATGCATGGTGACGGATATTACACTGTTGACCACAGTTGGTTGCTTTGTGCTGAAGACGATGACAAGCAGACCGAAATAAAAGACAAGTACGGCAAGGTTTGGACTCAGATAGCAGACCGTTTCAAGGACTATGACCAGCACCTTATCTTCGAGTCCATGAATGAGGAATTCAACAACGATTACGGCAAGCCTGACGAAAAAGCATATGATAACATCAACGCATACAATCAGATATTTGTTGACTCAGTGAGAGCAACAGGTTCAAACAATGAAAAACGCTGGCTGCTTCTCCCTGGTTGGAACACCAATATCGAATACACAGCAGGAGATGATTACAATTTCAAGATACCGACCGACAACGGCTGCAAGGCTGACGGCAAGCGTATCATGATATCAGTTCACTATTATGACCCATTCAATTTCACTATTGATGAGAACAAGACCGCAAAAACTCAGTGGGGCAAATATGCGGTAAAGAATTATGACAACTGGGGTCAGGAGGATTATGTTGACAGCCAAATGGCACTTCTTAACGAAAAGTTCGTAAGTCAGGGCTACCCTGTTGTTATCGGCGAATTTGGCGCACAGGACAAGACAGAAAAGTTTGCAGACTACAATGAGTTCAGACGCTACTGGGCTGAATATCTTATCAAGGCGGCAAAGAAAAACGGCGTTGTTTGTGTATACTGGGACAACGGCTACAACGGCAACAAGGGCTTTGGCATCATAAACAGATTTGACTACACTATCACACAGCCTGACCTTATCGCAGGCATGATGAGAGCCATAAACTCCACAGACGATTATGAGATCCCGTCACCGGCAGGCTACACAGAAGTCAGAAAGAGTGCAAAGGCGTCATAAGTTTTTCACACGCAAATATGCTGATACATTTGTAGGGGCGAACAGCGTTCGCCCGTTTGATCTGCATGATGAAATAATAAAAGCAGTACCTGTTGGGGTACTGCTTTTTGTTTGTGTCTTACGAAACGAGAGTGGGCGAATTGCGGGCGAACGCTGTTCGCCCCTACTTTTTGCTATTCTATCAAAAGTTCCTCTTTTGCGGAATCCGTTCCCTCGATATGGAAAGAATTGAGCACAGGCTCATCTCTGTTCATAAGTGAGAGTATCATATAGCTTGCTGTCTTGTCATAAGCAAGCCTTTTATCCTCATCAGAAGGACGAGAAGGTGACTCAGGGTGTGAGTGCCAGTTGCCCAGAGGAACAAGTCCCTCTGTTCTCATATCCTTGATAGCAGCAAGCTGCTCCTTAGGGTCAAGAGAAAAATGCTCGTTTGAGTGGTCTATGTTCGTGAGAAGATAGACCTTTTTTATTATCTTGTCACTGCCCTCTTTTACTCCGCCGATAAGACCGCAGGCTTCGTTTGGAAGCTCGCTTTCAGCGTGGTGCAGTATCTTTTCATAATCGCTTTTGCTGAGTTTTATCATAGATGTACACCGTCACATTCTGCCTGTTCATAGTCGATAAGCTCTGTGATAGTAGGGTTTTCACCGCATACTGCACAGCCCTTTGTATCCTGAGGGAGCTTTACCTTTCTGAACTCCATTTTAAGTGCGTCATAAGTAAGCAGATAGCCTGTGAGAAGGTCGCCTACGCCAAGGATATACTTGATAGCTTCCATTGCCTGCAAACTTCCGATAACACCGCCCATTGCGCCGATAACGCCTGCCTGCTTGCAAGTAGGAACAGCGTCCTTCGGAGGTGGGTTCTTGAACACACATCTATAGCATGGTCCCTGACCTGGAACATAGGTCATGAGCTGACCCTTAAATCTGATGATACCGGCGTGTGAAAATGGCTTTTTAGCCATTACGCAGGCGTCATTAATAAGGAACTTTGCCGGGAAATTGTCAGTGCCGTCGATAACGAAATCATAGTCCTTGATTATATCCATGATGTTCTCGCTGTCGATAAAGGTGCGATATGTATTCACCTTAACGTCAGGGTTGATAGCCTCCATTGTTTCCTTTGCGGAAAGAACCTTTGCCTTGCCAACGTCCTGAGTTGTGTGGATGATCTGTCTTTGCAGATTTGAGAGATCTACCTCGTCCGCGTCTGCAATGCCGATAGTGCCAACGCCTGCTGCGGCAAGATACATAGCGGCTGGTGCGCCCAGTCCGCCTGCGCCTATGATAAGTACCTTTGCGTTAAGAAGCTTTTTCTGTCCCTTTGCGCCAACTTCTTTAAGAATGATGTGGCGTGAGTAACGCTCGAGCTGTTCGTCTGTAAATGCCATTACTGTCCGCCTCCCATGAAGTAAAGAAATTCTACAACGTCGCCGTCTTTAAGAACTGTGCTTTCAAAAGCACCGCTCTCTACAAATTCGTCATTGATAGTTACTGTAACGTACTGTGGTGTTTCAACGTTCTCGTCGATAACGAGCTGTGCCACTGTAAGTCCCTCTGCAACGTCCTTTTTATTGCCTGCTACTGTTATAGTCATGATACATTTCTCCTTAATCTATTGAATTTATTGTTTCGGCAAGCTGTGCTTTTTTTACAGCTCCCGTAAGTCTTGCTTTTTCTGCTCCGTCCTTGAAGAACACAAGTGTCGGAACGCTTGTGACATTATATTTCTGAGCGGTTTCCCCGTCAAAGTTGATATTGAGCTTCACAAGCTTTATGCCCTCCGGGTCTTCCTCCTCAGTTTCCGCAAGAAGCGGTGACATTCGCTTACATGGAACGCAGGAATCTGAATAGAAATCTGCGATAACAAGCTTTCCTGCCTCGTTTATCTCGCTCTCGAAAGTATCCTTATTTGCTCTTACTGACATTAATCTCCCACCTTTTGTACGATAAGGTCATAAGTGCCGTCCTCATTATCAATGAGCTTCAATATCTTGTGACCCTCTTCCTTAATGCTTCTTGGAACGTTCTGAACAGGCTCGCCGTCATTCATTCTTATGGAAAGTATCTGTCCGTCGTCAAGCTCCTCAAGAGCTACTTTTGCCTTGACAAATGTTGTCGGGCAAACCACTGTGGTGATATCCACTGTATCGTCTATTTTAAAATCAGCCATTGTTATAAACCTCCAGTATAGTATTTGTAAATTTCTCTCTGCCCACTCTGTCGATAGTGAACTTGAATCTTTCGCCAGCTTTTGCGTTATCGTCAAAGAACTGTATAGCGGTATCGCAAATCTTCATAAGAGTTTCCTTATCCTCGATAAATGGGATAACAGTTTCGCCCTTGTTGATATGGTTGCCGAAAAGTCCACCGAATGAAACTATATAGCCGTGGATAGTATCCCACGCTTCTGTAGGACAAGCCTTAAAACAGCGTCCGCAGAAGTTGCACTTTTCTTTGTCAAGGACTATCTTTCCGTCCTCCATTGTAAGTGCGCCCTGACGGCAAGCCTTTACGCACACGCCACAGCCGATACAATCAGCTTCACGCCACTCAACCTTTATGCCACCCTTGATACCAACGTCATTTTCTTCCGCTTTAAGGCAGTTGTTCTGACAGCCTGTGATGCCGAACTTGAACTTGTGAGGAAGCTCCCTTGCGAAATATCTTTCGTCAAGCTCCTTTGCAAGAGAGTATGTATCTATACAGCCGCTTGGACAGACCGCAGCACCCTGACAGGCTGTGATAGTTCTTACTCTCGGTCCGCAAACGCCCGGTTCTGTGTCACCCTTTGCAAGAGCCGCCTTTACCTCGTCGATATCGTCAAGCTTTATAAAAGGTATCTCAACGCTCTGACGTGATGTAAGATGAACATAGCCCTCGCCGTATTTATCAGACACCTCTGCAATAGTTGCAAGCTGTTTTGCCGTAAGGTTTCCGCCCACAACTCTAAGTCTAAGTGAAAAATTATTCTTCTGCTTCTGGCGCATGAAACCGCCTTTTTTAAGTGTTGCGTAGTCAACTGCCATAGTAAATTCCTCCTAAAGTTTTTCTATGGACTGTTTAAAGTCCTCGATCAGATCCGATGCGTCCTCTATTCCGACGCTTATCCTGATTGTGTCGCCGAACACGCCTGCGTTTATCTTCTGCTCCTCGCTTCCGTGAGCGTAGATCGTACTTGCAGGGTGTATGACCAGCGTTCTTGTATCTCCGATATTAGTTGCATTAGTTGCAAGCTTCAAGCCGTTTATAAGCTTGAAGGCTCTTTCCTTCGAGCCTGCTCTTATGGTGAGTATAGCACCACCCTTGCCGCCAAGTTCTTCCTGACAAAGGTCATAGAACGGGCTGGCTTTCAGTGCAGGATAGTTCACTTCAATGCCCTCACAGCTTTCAAAAAACTCCGCAAGCTTCAAAGCGTTATGGCAACATCGTTCCATTCTAAGACCCAGTGTTTCAAGTCCCACGCTGTTCATAAATGCATTCATTGGAGCAAGACAGCCGCCCACGTTTCTCCATATGCCGTTTCTCAGCTTTGCGATATAAGCAAACTTCCCGAATTTCTTATACTCAACTAGACCTTTGAACTTGTCATAGTCCCATTTGAAATTGCCGCTGTCTATTATAACGCCGCTTATGGAATTTCCTCCGCCGTTTATATACTTTGAAGTGGAATGTACCACGATATCTGCACCGTAGTCAAATGGATTTATAAGATAAGGTGTAGCCGTTGTACTGTCAAGAATAAACACTGCACCGTTTTCATGGGCAAGGTCAGCCACCGACTTTATATCAACTATTTCAAGATTAGGGTTTCCGATAAGCTCGGCAAAGACCGCTTTGGTCTTACTATTTATAATAGGGGCTATTTCCTCTTTTGTAACGTGCTTTACGAACTTGGTCTTGATACCGAATGCCGCAAGGTCGCCGAAAAGGTCGATAGTGCCGCCGAAAAGACCTGCGCCGCATATTATCTCGTCCCCTGCTTCAAGAATGTTCAGAAGCGACATTGTAACTGCCGCCATGCCTGATGAACAAGCCACTGCGCCAACACCTTTTTCAAGTGTATTCATTCGGTTCTCGAAAGCCGCCACTGTCGGGTTGCTTATTCTTGTGTAAGCATATCCCGGTGCTTTATTATTGAATACTTTTTCAAGCTGCTCAGCCGACTCCTGCGCAAAGGCACTCACCTGATATATCGGAGTGAGCGTTGAGCCTGTTGTTTTCTCAGGTCCAAATCCGCCATGGAGCAATTTTGTATTGAATTTCAAAGGAAACGCCCCCTGTTTTCTTATTATATAGCTATCACCGCACGCCTGTCAAGGTGCGATGTTCTTTGTTACTGTAGATATTATACAACATAAATCATATAAAGTCAATAGGATTACTATAGATTTAACATTTCTTTTAAAATATGCCCTTATTTTTATGAAAACTCTTGACAGTTTGCTCAAAAAAGTATAAAATATATTATGTTGATAGGATTACTATGAATAATAGGACAAGTATAAAAAGCATGAGAGCAGACAATATTTGTTTGCTCAAGGAGGTGCAGAAATGAAAATTTCAACAAAAGTAGAATGTGGCATAATTGCCATTGCAGACATTGCAATGAACTCAGAAAACGGCGAAACAGTGACAGTATACAGCGTGGCAGAAAGACGTGGACTTTCAGGAAAATATCTTGAGCAGGTGCTTACTTCTCTGAGGCAGGCAAGGCTCATAAAAGGCATAAAAGGCTCTAGGGGCGGATATATACTCAACAAAAAGCCAGAGAAGATAACACTCAAAGAAATAATCGACGCTCTCGACCCATCGGTGCTTGGAAGCGATGTTGCGGTAGTAAATGACGAAAACACAGAATTTGCACAGGTGCTTGACGATTATATATGGCTGAGATTAGAGAACAAGCTGAAAAGCTACACTGAGTCTATCACCCTCAGACAGCTCGTTGACTTCTATAATAAAGAGTCAGTAGAGAACGTTTCAGAGCCTATGTATTATATCTGATTGACAAAAGTCGGTTTTCATTTTATAATTAGGGACAGAGAGTGTATACTATATATAAAGGATGTGTTTTTTATGTATGACGTTATAATAATAGGCAGTGGTCCTGCGGGGCTTACTGCAGCGATATATGCAGGCAGAGCAATGCTTTCCGCACTGGTGTGCGAAAAGGACTACATGGGTACAGGTCAGATATCTGTTACAGACAGAGTTGAGAACTACCCGGGTCTTTACGGTATAAACGGCTATGACCTTGGAGAAAAGTTCAGAGAGCAGGCTGAAACTCTTGGCGCTGAGTTTTACGAGGGCGAAGCTGAGAGCTTTGAGAAAACAGCCGAGGGCTGGAAGGTCATATTCAAGGACGGCTCTGTAAAAGAAGGAAAAACTGTTATTTACACCGCAGGCACTTCATATCGTCATCTTGACGTGGCAGGCGGTGAGAAACAGCGCATTTCTTACTGCGCAGTGTGCGACGGCTTCTTCTATAAGGATAAAGTTGTGGCTGTTGTGGGCGGAGGAGATACTGCACTTGGTGACGCACTTTATCTTTCAAAGCTTGCAAAAACTGTTTACCTTATCCACAGACGTGACGAGTTCAGAGCAAATAAAGCTTTGCAGAAAAAGGTCGCTGAAACAGATAATATCGTGCCTGTTATGAGTGCGGTTATAAAAGAGGTAACAGGTGGCGAAAATGCAGAGGGCATTACCTATACGCAAAACAACGAGGAAAAGAACATTGCCGTGGACGGAGTGTTCTGCGCAATCGGAAGCGTGCCGAATACACAAGCTTTAGAGGGCGTTTGCGAGCTTGACGAAAGCGGATATGTGAAAGCTGGCGAGGACGGAATCACCACTGCAAAGGGTCTTTTTGTGGCAGGAGATGTCCGTACTACACCTCTCAGGCAGGTAATAACAGCAGCGGCAGACGGTGCAAACGCACTTTCTTCTGCGGAAAAATATATAATGGAGCTGTAAAAAGCAAAACAAAGCGGTGTCTGAGCGTAAAACTCTGCACCGCTTTTTCTATTCTATAGCACAAAAAGGACGCTGTCACCAACGCCCCAAATTGCTTTTATATATTCACGCTTTCCTTTTCAAGCAGGCTGTCTATAAACCTCTGCACAGGTTCCGGAGTTTCATACTGGGAAGCCGTCACCGCACATATGCTCCTTGGCGGTATCTGCTCTTTTGTGTTCACCCTGAAAATGTTCCCTGCCTCTATCTCCGCCTTGGTGGTCGCATACTGCATGAAGCCTATGCCAAGATTGTTCTTTACCATTGGCATTACAAAGTTTATGGACGTAAGCTCAATATCAGGTCGCAAAAGCAGATTGTGCTGTCTGAATATATGGTCAAGATAGTTTCGGGTGGTGGTGGTGTTTTTAAGACAGATAAGAGGATATTTCACAAGCTCATGCAGGGATATCTCCTTGTCTTTAAGATAGGAAAAACCATTTCCTGCGGCAACGATATCCTGAAGCTTCTTTATCACATTTATGTTAAGCCCCGTTTTGTCTGCAAACGGCGAGGTAACTACCGCCACGTCTATTAGATTTGCCCTCAACGCTTCTATAGCGTCAGGGGTGGACATACTGTCTATCTTTATCTGTATCTTCGGGTGTTCTCTGTGAAACTCTACTATTCGGTCGATAAGAAAGCTTTGCAGTGCCACCTCGCTTCCTCCAAGCCTTACTATCGCCCTGTCACGCTCGCTTATCAGCGCAAGTTCCTCCTCTGCCGAGAATATATGCTTGCAGGCTATGGATATATGCTTAAAGAGCATCTCTCCACCCGTTGTCAGCTCTACACCCTTTTTTGACCGCACAAAAAGCTTACACCCAAGCTCGTCCTCAAGATTTTTTACGCATCGGCTTATGCTCGGCTGCGACAAAAACAGATAGTTTGCCGCCATTGTTATGTTCTGGAACTTTGCCACATAATAGAATATCTTATAATGCTCGAAATTTATCTCTCTCATAAACCATTCCTCTCCTCTCTATCCATACACTATGAGTATGTTTACAATAGAAAATATCTATTTGACATATGCTTATGATTGTATTATAATATATTCGTAGACAAAAAGCAAGTCTTACATCACTGCGCCCATAGGGGGACGCATACAAAAAATGTTTTATCATGATAAAATCAATGACGATTGCATTCGACCGCTGGGGGTGAACGGTATAGACCTTATTATACCCTTATGAGGCTGGCATTCTTATTGGTTTTATTTTTTTGGAGGTGATAAAATGCTGGAGAGAATTTCCGAAAATCTTTCCGAGGCTATGCAAAACAAAGTAGCTTTCAGGATACCGATTTTCGGAGGCATACCCGTTCCTGTGTCCTGCGTGGTAACATGGATAATAATGGCGATACTTGTGATAGCTTCAATACTTCTCACAAGAAACCTTAAACTTATCCCTGACAGGAAACAGATGATGCTTGAATCATTCGTAGGCTTTCTCAGAGATTTCTTCAGAGAACAGCTTGGAGAAAAGGGTATGGCGTATTTTCCGTTCCTTGCAACTGTCATTATCTACATAGGCTTTGCGAACATCATCGGTTTGCTGGGCTTTACACCGCCTACAAAAGACTTGAATGTTACCGCAGGACTTGCGATCATGAGCATTGTGCTTGTGGAGGTTGCAGGAATAAGAGCAAAAGGAACAAAGGGCTGGCTGAAAAGCTTTGCCAAACCTGTGGCGATAATCGCTCCGCTGAATGTAATGGAGCTTGTTATCAGACCGCTGTCGCTTTGTATGCGACTTTTCGGAAACGTGCTTGCGTCTTATATCATCATGGAGCTTATCGACGCCGTTTGCCCGATAGTGATACCGCTGGCATTCTCGGCATACTTTGATATTTTCGACGGCTTCATTCAGGCATATGTTTTCGTGTTCCTCACGTCCCTGTTCATAAATGAAGCAATAGAGGACGACGACTAAGATAACAGAAATTCGGAGGTATGATCTATGTTAGTAGCAATAGGTGCGGCTGTAGCCGTTATTACAGGAATAGGAGCAGGTATCGGAATCGGTCTTGCAACAGGAAAAGCAACAGAGTCTATCGCAAGACAGCCTGAGGCTAAAAAGGATATAAGAAGCTCACTGCTTCTCGGCTGCGCACTTGCAGAGGCAACAGCTATCTACGGTCTTATCGTAGCTATCCTTATCATCTTCTTCCTGAAGTAAGAGAATAAGCGTAGAAAAGTAAAAGAATAAAAACGGAGGTATATATCATGTTAGTAGCAATAGGTGCGGCTGTAGCCGTTATTACAGGTATAGGCGCAGGTATCGGAATCGGTCTTGCAACAGGAAAGGCAACAGAGTCTATCGCAAGACAGCCTGAAGCTAAAAAGGATATAAGAAGCTCGCTGCTTCTCGGCTGCGCACTTGCAGAGGCGACCGCTATTTACGGTCTTATCGTAGCTATCCTTATCATCTTCTTCCTGAAGTAATAAAACAAAACATCTTTATGAAAGGAGCATAGCTATGATAAGTCTTGATATAAGTTTGGTATGGGTAATAATAAATCTGCTGGTACTGTATCTGCTCCTTAAAAAGTTTCTTTTCAAGCCCGTGTGCAAAATGATGGACGAGAGGTCTGCAAAGATACAAAGCGACCTTGACGGTGCGGCACAGGCTAAGGCGGACGCTGAAAAAATAAAAGCTGACTATGAAGCTGAGATAGCCGACGCACACAGTCAGGCTGTTGAGATAACAAACAAGGCTAAAGCACAGGCAGGCAGAGAATGCGACCTTATGCTTGAAAATGCAAGAGCCGAGTCTGCTAAGATAATGAAAGAAGCTGAAAAGTCCATTGCAAACGAAAAGGAAAAGGCTATGGACGACGCAAAATACCAGATCGCAGACCTTGCTATACTGGCGGCTGCTAAGGTCATTAAGAAAAATGTGGGAGGCGACTCCGACAGAGAAACTGTTGATGAATTTCTCTCCGAGGTAGGTGCTGCCAAATGATCTTTTATCCCGAGGAAGTCTGCGGCAGAGTGCTTTTTGAGCTTTCGCCAAAGGCTGAGAGCGTAAAGGCTTCAAGAGAGCTTTTTGAAAGCTGTGACGAGCTTAAGGACGCTCTTGCAAGCCCTGCTGTGGAAATAAAGGAAAAGGAGAAAGTTATAGACAGGCTTTTTCCTGAGGACATGAGAAACTTTCTGAAAGTTATGTGTCAGTGGGGTCACATGGATAACATCATGGACATTTTTGACGCATATGACGATGAAGTCCTCAAAAGCAAAAATATACTTAAAGCTGAGCTTTACTGCGTCTGCCCGCCTGAAAAGGCACAGACGGATAAAATAAAAGAAACGCTGAAAAAGAAATACGGCGTGAGCGATGTTCTGCTGGAAGTGAATACCGACGAAGCCCTCATGGGCGGCTATCGTCTTGAAGTGAACGGGGTCGAGTATGACAAGAGCGTTCAGGGTATGATAAAAGCTTTGCAGAACAGGATATCAGGGAGGTGAACGGCTTGGCAGGTTCAAGCAGAAGCGATATTATCTCGGTGCTAAAAAGTGAGATAGCTGACTTTGAGGCGAAAACTCAGGTCAACGAAACAGGCAGGATAATATCCATAAATGACGGTATCGTAAATATTTACGGTCTTAATCATGCAATGTATGGTGAGCTTGTTGAATTTGAAACAGGCGTTAAAGGAATAGTTCAGAATGTGGAGAGAAAAACTCTCGGCTGCGTTCTTCTTGGCTCTGACCATGGTCTTACGGAAGGTTCAAAGGTAGTCAGAACAAAGAAAAGGGCAGGTGTCGGAGTTGGCGAAAAGCTTCTGGGCAGAGTTGTTGACGCTCTGGGCGCTCCTATCGACGGCATGGGCGAGATAGAGTATGACGATTATTACCCTATCGAACGTGAAGCCGCAGGCGTTTGCGACAGAAAGTCTGTTACAGTGCCTCTGGAAACAGGTATACTTTCTATCGACTCAATGTTCCCTATCGGCAGAGGTCAGCGTGAACTTATCATAGGCGACCGTCAGACAGGTAAAACTTCCATTGCTCTTGATACCATTCTTAACCAAAAGGGCAAGGATATGATATGCGTATATGTGGCTATCGGACAAAAAGCTTCCACAGTCGCAAAGTTCGTTGAGGATCTGAAAAAGCATGGTGCTATGGATTACACCATAGTTGTAACAGCTATGGCCAGCGACCTTGCGCCTTTGCAGTACATATGCCCATACGCAGGCACAGCAATGGCTGAATATTTCATGGATAAGGGCAAGGACGTTCTTATAGTATACGATGACCTTTCAAAGCACGCAGTTGCATACAGAGCAATGAGCCTGCTTCTGAAACGTTCTCCGGGACGTGAGGCTTACCCTGGAGATGTATTCTATCTTCATTCAAGACTTCTGGAGCGTTCATGCAGACTTGACGACGCTCACGGCGGCGGTTCTATCACTGCCCTGCCTATAATCGAAACACAGGCGGGCGACGTTTCCGCATATATCCCTACAAACGTTATTTCTATCACAGACGGACAGATCTTCCTTGAAACAGAGCTGTTCTTCTCAGGCGTAAGACCTGCTGTAAACGTTGGTCTTTCAGTATCCCGTGTAGGCGGTGCGGCACAGACCAAGATAGTAAAGAAAGTATCAGGCAATCTGCGTATCGACCTTGCGCAGTTCAGAGAAATGGAAGTGTTCACACAGTTCAGCTCAGAACTTGACAAGACAACGCAGGAGCTTCTCGACCATGGTCACAGGCTCGTTGAGATACTTAAACAGCCGCTCTATCACCCTTATTCAATGCACGAGGAGGTAATTATCCTCTGCTGCGCACAGCACAAGCTTTTGCTTGACGTGCCTGTTAAGGAGATAAGAAAATTCACTCTCGATATGCTTTCCTACTTTGAGGCAAATCACAGCGATATAATTGCCGAGATAAACGACAAAAAGGTCATGACAGACGAGCTTGACGCAAAGATAGTTGCTGCCGCAAAGGAATTTAAGCAGGGCAGATAAAGGCTCTGCACCGAAAGGAGGCATAAGGCATGGCAGGAATGAGAGAGATAAGAGAAAGGATCGCAAGCGTAAGCGAGATCATGAAGATCACAAACGCTATGTACCTTATCTCTTCCTCAAATCTGAAAAAAGCCAAGAAAAGGCTTGAAAACACCGAGCCTTACTTTGAAAAGCTCCAGTCTACCATTCACCACATACTGCTCCACACACCTGAGTTCGAGCACAAGTATTTCGACCAGCGTGAGGAGAAAAAGCCTGAGGACAAAATGATAGGCTACATAGTGGTAACAGCCGACAAGGGTCTGGCAGGAGCTTATAACCACAACGTTTTAAAGCTTGCAGAGCAGGAAATGGCTAAGCACAAGAACACCTGCCTTTTCGTTGTGGGACAGATCGGAAGACATTATTTTTCAAGAAAGAACGTGACTATCGACGCCGAGTTTCTTTACACGGCTCAAAATCCTACCCTTTACAGGGCGAGAGCGATCGCCGAAACTGTCACAGATCTTTTTGAGAGAAAATATCTTGACGAGGTTTATGTTATTTACACCAAGATGATAAATTCCATGGATATGGAGCCTGAGATGCTCAAGCTTTTTCCGCTGGAGCGTGAGGACTTTGAACACCCTCTGCAAAAGCAGGATCACGATATCGTGACGTTCAGACCAAGTCCTGAAAAGGTAATGGATCATCTTGTGCCGAACTACATGAAAGGTCTTATATTCGGCGTTTTGGTAGAGGCGTTCTCTAGTGAGCAGAATGCCAGAATGACCGCCATGAGCGGTGCTACCACAAGTGCTTCGGAGATGATAAAGGAGCTGTCATTGCAGTATAACCGAGCAAGACAGGCGGCTATCACACAAGAGATAACCGAGATCGTCAGCGGAGCAAATGCTCAAAAGGACGAGAGTTAAGGCTTTCGGGAAAGGTGTTGAGATTAAAATGGAAAAAGGAAAGATCGTTGAAATAATGGGACCTGTCGTTGACGTTGAATTTGAAAACGGCAAGCTACCTATGATAAAGGACGCTCTTACTGTACAGCTTGACGGCAAGACAAAGGTCATGGAAGTGGCTCAGCAGCTTGGCAACAACACTGTCAGAGCTATCATGCTTGCTTCAAGCGACGGACTTGAAAAGGATATGGAGGTCACTGCCACAGGCGCTTGCATAAAAGTTCCTGTAGGCGACGCTACCCTTGGAAGAATGTTCAATGTCCTTGGTGAGAGCATTGACGGCGGCGAGCCTGTCAAGGCTGATGATTATTGGGAGATACACAGAGAGCCGCCAAAATTTGAAGATCAGAAACCTGCAACAGAGATCCTTGAAACAGGCATAAAGGTAATAGACCTTCTTGCTCCATATGCAAAGGGCGGTAAAATAGGTCTGTTCGGCGGTGCAGGCGTTGGTAAAACTGTACTTATTCAGGAGCTTATCACAAACGTTGCCACAGAGCATGGCGGATATTCCATATTCACAGGCGTTGGAGAACGTTCAAGAGAGGGCAATGACCTGTGGCACGAAATGACAGACTCAGGCGTTATCAAAAAGACAGCCCTAGTGTTCGGTCAGATGAACGAGCCACCAGGATCAAGAATGAGAGTTGCTCAGACAGGACTTACAATGGCTGAGTATTTCAGAGATAAGGAACATCAGGACGTACTGCTTTTCATAGACAACATATTCAGATTCGTTCAGGCAGGCTCTGAGGTATCTGCACTTCTTGGCAGAATGCCGTCAGCCGTTGGTTATCAGCCTACCCTTGCGAACGAAATGGGCGCTTTGCAGGAGCGTATCGCTTCCACAAAGCAGGGCTCTATCACATCTGTTCAGGCTGTATACGTCCCTGCGGACGACCTGACAGACCCTGCACCTGCTATCACGTTCTCACATCTTGACGCAACAACAGTACTTTCAAGAAAGATAGTTGAACAGGGTATCTATCCTGCCGTTGACCCACTGGAGTCAACTTCAAGAATACTTGAGCCTGACGTAGTAGGTCAGGAGCATTACGAAGTTGCAAGAAAGACTCAGGAGCTTTTGCAGAAGTACAAGGAACTTCAGGATATCATTTCTATCCTGGGCATGGAGGAGCTTGACGACGCCGACAAGACGGCTGTTTACAGAGCAAGAAAGATACAGAAATTCCTTTCACAGCCTTTCCATGTTGCAGAGAACTTCACAGGCATAGAGGGCAAATATGTTCCTCTGAAAGAAACGATCAGAGGCTTCAAGAAGATCATCGACGGCGAAATGGACGAATATCCAGAGGCTGCATTCCTTAACGCAGGCACTATCGACGATGTTATCGAAAAGGCTAAACAGCTTGAAAACGAGTGATGACCCTCACCGAAAGGAGAAGCTGAAATGGTAAAGACATTCAAGCTTGAAATACTTGCCAGCGACCACATTTTCTATTCGGGAGAATGTGACGAGCTTATATTCCCGGGTCAGGACGGCTCTTTCGGAATACTGCCTAATCACCAGCCCATGATAACCTGTCTTAACGCAGGTGAGCTGCGTTACAGAACGGGCGACCAGTGGCACTATGCGGTGGTAAGCGATGGTTTTGTGGAGATAATGCCGTCATATGTGACGCTCCTTGCGGACACTGTGGAACGCCCTGAGGAGATAGATGAAAAGCGTGCCGAAGCCGCCAAGGAGAGAGCTGAGGAGAAGCTCAGGCAGAAGCAGAGCATTTCAGAATATTATCACACGCAGGCAGCTCTTAACAAGGCTGTGGCAAGGCTTAAAATATCAAGCAAGTATAACAAGCACAAGATAAATATTTAAGTTCACAAAAAGTTTACATTAAAAGCATAGCAGGCTCTTGACAAAAGGTCAAGGGTCTGTTATAATATTAGAGCATTCGTATCTAAAGACAGTTGGCAGCAGGAAGCTGCGGAAGTCCAGCCGAGGAAAGGAATAGCAAAGTAATTATGACTTTGTATCTCTTTTGTCTTGCGACGAAAGGGATTTTTCTTTTGTTAGTTTACGGTTTGCGTAAATTAGTTCAAAGAGGTGAAATTGAAATGCCAAGCGAAAAGACATTGTCCGCTAAGAAGGAAAGAGTTGCACAGCTCGTTGAAATGCTCAAGAACTCTGCTGCAGGCGTACTCGTTGATTACAAGGGTATCACTGTTGAAGAGGATACAAAGCTCAGAAAAGAGCTGAGAGAGGCTGGCGTAAGTTATTTCGTTGAGAAGAACACTATCCTGAGATTTGCTCTTAAGGAAGCTGGTCTTGACGGTATCACAAACGTACTCGAGGGTACAACAGCTATCGCTATCTCTAACGACGACCAGACAGCTCCTGCAAGAATACTCGGTAAGTTTGCTGAGGACTGCAAGGACGAAAAGTTCTTCCTCAAGGCTGGTTACATTGGTGAGGACGTTTACGACGAGGCAGGCGTTAAGGCTCTCTCGAAGATCCCTTCAAGAGAAACTCTGCTTGCACAGCTGGTTGGTTCCCTTCAGGGTCCTATCCAGAAGCTTGCCGCAACACTTCAGGCTGTTGTGGACAAGGACAACGAGGCTGCATAATTTATATGCCGCTTAACGAATGGGCTTTGACCCGAAAAATTATTTAATAAAAGGAGATTTTTATCATGGCTTCAGAGAAGATTATGAATTTTGTAGAAGAGATCAAGAAACTTTCCGTTCTCGAGCTTTCAGAGCTTGTTGACGCTATTCAGGAAGAATTCGGTGTAACAGCTGCTGTTGCTGCTGCTCCAGCTGCTGGTGCTGCTGGCGCTGCTGCTGAGGAGAAGACAGAGTTTGACGTAGTTCTGACTTCATTCGGCGATGCTAAGATGGCTGTTATCAAGGCTGTTAAGGAGATCACAGGTCTTGGTCTTAAGGAGTCTAAGGAACTCGTTGAGAGTGCTCCTAAGGCTATCAAGGAAGGTGCTTCAAAGGCTGACGCTGAGGAGATCAAGACAAAGCTTGAGGCTGCTGGCGCTTCTGTTGAGCTCAAGTAATTCTGAGTTTACACAAATAATTAAAGGACTTCGTAATGAAGTCCTTTTTTTGTTGAAAAAATTCATAATGAGTGAAACTGTTTTGTATAGGTGGAACAGCTCAATTTCCGCTTTGGTTTAGAATATCTAGCCCAACAGAACTGTTATACCGCCTGACTGATTTGTCAATAGCGGAGTTTAACCATATACAAATAAGTATGTAATATGTATATTTATAAATAGTCGATTTTTTTTGAAAAAAAGCCTTGACAATAGAAAAAATAAATGCTATAATAATTAAGCTGAATGACACGGAACACAAACAGAACGAAAGAGTTCAGCGAAAAGAATAGCAAATGCGGCAGTGCTGGAATTGGCAGACAGGCACGTTTGAGGGGCGTGTGTCCTTGACGTACGGGTTCAAGTCCCGTTTGCCGCACCAAGTTAGAAAGCTTGCAGATCCTTTATTTACGAGGGTTTGCGAGTTTTTTGTTTTACAATAAAAACAGCTTCCGAACAGCCGCTGACAACTGCTCGGAAGCTAATGCTTTACCTATCATATATCGCTTATCCTTGCACTATCTTTCTTCTTGCACATGATCCTATACCCCACTCTCCCGTAAATAAAACTCAGAACCCAGCCTGCCGGCATTGACAGCCATACTGCCGATACGCCTATGACCGATACTAGAGCGTAGGTGAAAATAATTCGGAACGTGAGATTTATTATGCTTCCGGATAAAAACAGCTTCAAACACCCAAGCCCCCTTAACATTCCGTTGAAGCTTGAATTTATTTCCATTATTATATAACAAAACGCAAGGTCTGTCATGTAGCCCATGCCTGTTTCTATGGCGGAAGCTGAGGAGCTTGACAAGTCCATAAAAAAGCCCAAGAATCGCCGCCTGAGAAGCATTATCACTGCAAATTCTATTACCGCTATGCCTGCGCATAACAGCACGCTCGCCTTGTAGCCCTCTCTGATACGCTCTTTTTTACCTGCCCCAAGATTTTGTGCTGTGTAGGTGGATACCGCATTTCCGCAAGCTATGAACGGCATTATGGCAAAGGAGTCTATCTTTGAAGCCGCCGTGTACCCTGCAAGCACGTCCGAGCCAAAGGGATTGACGGCAGACTGCACTATTAACATTCCCACCGACACCACTGACTGCTGTATCACCGATACTGCCGCATAGGACGACATCTCTTTTAACACTGCTCCCGAAAAGAAGCTGAACTCTGCCCTTTCATGGTCTTTTCTGTATACCTTGTCAGTAAGAAGCAGAAACGATATCACTGCCGATACTCCCTGAGCAATGAAAGTCGCCCATGCCGCACCTGATACGCCCATGGAAAATCCCCCTACAAACATAAGGTCAAGCCCTATGTTCAGCAAAGAGGACATCACAAGCAGATGAAAAGGCGTCTTTGAGTTGCCAAGAGCACTAAATACCGACGCTTGCACGTTGTAAAGAAACATAAACGGCATACCTAAGGAATATATCCGCAGATAGTTTGCGGCGTCATTTATGATATTCTGAGGCGTTTTCAGAAGTCTTAAAAGCGGCATACTAAGCACCACCCCAAGAACCGCTATCAACGCTGCGACCATAAGTGAAAATATCAGCACAGTGGAAATGCCCGTCTTGACCTTTGACTTGTTTCCAGCACCGCAGTATTTCGCTATAAGCACCGATGTTCCTATGCCCGTACCGGTTGCAACGGCTATCATGACCATTGTCACTGCAAAGGAAACTCCCACCGCCGCAAGAGCTTCGTCACCATTTATCTTGCCCACTATTATGGTGTCCATGGTGTTGTAAAGCTGTTGAAAAAGGTTTGCAAATATAAGAGGCTGTGCAAATCGGAATATTATTTTCTTAGGGTCGCCCTCTGTCATTATTACATTTTCTGGCTTATTCTTCAAATTCTTCACCGCCTGTGAATGTGGGTATGTATCTTTGCTGGTTTACGTCAAAAAGCCCTTTTTCCGTCAGCCCCACCTCTGGGATAGTCTGACACAGCGACACTGTAAGCACCACCGTCATACGCTGTATGTTTCCGCCTGTGAGGGCAAGGGCTTCTCTGAAAGCTTTCTGTGCCTTTATCTCGCCTGTGATGTTTTCACCGCTTAGTATGCCTGCCACAGGAAGGGAGTAAAGTCCTGCCACCTTACCGTCAATAGCCATAGCCGCACCGCCGCCGTTCGCTTCAACAGCTTTCACAGCGCAAAGCATATCCGCAGGGTCAACGCCCGATACAACGACATTATTGCTCTCCTGAGCAAAGCTTGCGGCAACAGCTCCCCTTTTAATGCCAAGACCTTTTATAAAGCCACTGCCTATCTCACCACTCCTGCCGAAACGCTCAACAACGAATATGGGCAGAATATCGGCTTTTGTATCACCGCATACAATGCCGTTGCTGACTTCAAGCCTGCCTTTTACAAGCCTTGTGACTATGCCACCCTCGGGCATTTCAATTGCATTTGCAGTAACATAGCCCCTCTCAAAGCCTGCTTTTATCTCAAAAGAATGGCTGTCAAGCCCTCTGGGCAATATCACAGTGTTTTTAAGCTCAGGATAGCAAGTTATGTCAAACTCATGCCTGCAAAGAAACTCGCCGTTTTCAGCCACAAGCCTGCCCTGATGATAGACCTTTTTCACTGTCATATTTTCAAGGCTATCCATAAGCAGAAAATTCGCCTTTTTTGAGGGAGCCACCGAACCTATGATATCGTCAACACCATAGTGCCTTGCGACGTTGAGAGTAGCCATTTTTATCGCTGACACAGGGGAAATACCGCATTTCACTGCAATGCGCAGAGCATTATCTATACAGCCGTTTTCCTTTATATCCTCCGCAGACTTGTCATCAGTGCAGAACATTATATCGTCCGTAGGGATATGATTTTTTACTATCCCCTGGCAAAGAGTTCGGCAGTTCGGCTCTATAGTTCCCTCTCTTACCAACACCGCCATTCCGCAGGCTAGCCGCTGCTCAAGGTCGCTTATGCTTTCGCACTCATGGTCGTCACAAAGCCCGGCGCAAGCCGCCTGCTGAACGTCACGAAATCCCATTGACGGACAGTGACCGTTCACCTTTACGCCTGCCCTTTTTGCCGCACCGAGAAGCTTTATTATCTCCTCATTCCCGACCACAGCACCGCTTATCTCACCCACAGTTTTTGCCCTGCACTCTTTGATAACATTGATGATATCGTCTTGCGTTTTCAGGGTGGAAAGATACTGCGAAGAAAGCTGCAAAAAGCTTTCTATGGGCATTTCCCCAAGCATTTCGCATATAGCTTTTATGCCCTTAAGACCAAAAGTATTCGACATCTGCATAGGGTCAAAGAATACACAGCCCGTTCCGTGTGGCACTGCGCCCTCGCAGTATGCAAAAGGCGTGAGCTTTGAGGACTCTATGTGCATATGAGCGTCGATAAAAGAAGGCGCAAGATACATTCCTCTGCAATCAATAAACTCTGTTGCTCTAGGCTCAAAGTCAGGGCAAACTGCGGCGATAATGCCGTTTTTTATCCCCACCGAGCCGCTGTCTATTATCCGTTCTCTGTAAACGTCAACTATTCTTGCGTTGTAAAAATAAATATCAAAAGGCAGCTTACCCTTAGCCGCCAGTATAAGTTCCTTTAGCTGCCGATCATTCATAAGCTGCCTCTTTCAGATACAAATATTATCAGTGCTTATATAGCGACTTGTTCAGCGCAAGATTGCAAAGCACATTGATTATACATCTTGACGCCGCAAGTGAAGTTATCTCGCTCACATCAAACGGAGGAGATACCTCCACAACGTCCATTCCACAAATACCGGGAGCTGTCACGAGCTTGAGAAGCCTTAAAAGCTCTCTTGGGAGCATACCGCCAAAATCAGGTGTGCCAGTACCCGGGCAGAAAGCAGCTTCCAGAACGTCTATATCAAGGCTCACATACACTGCCTTACAGCCCTTCCATGCGATATCGAGAGCAAGCTCTGCCACCTTGTCGATACCATACTTGTCTATATCCTCCATTGAGATCGCAGTACAGCCGCTGTCACGGGTGAATTTTGACCATGACTTGCAGCAGTTTCCGCCTATGCCTATCTGCACAAGATTTTTTGCGCTGAGGTTAGGCAGGTGAGTGGAATGATACCATTCTGTGCCGTGCATTTTTTCGTCCATTTGGATAGCGTCGCAATCGCTGTGGCGGTCGATATGGATAACGCCGATATTGCCGTCGATATACTTTGAAATGCCCCTGAGCGTAGGAAAAGTGGTAGAGTGGTCGCCCCCAAGAACGATAGGCGTTACCCCCTGAGAGAATATATAGCCTATGCCCTTTGTTATCTGGTCGAAAGTCTTTTCGGCATTTGCAGGAAGTGTGTAAATATCTCCTGCGTCGCAAAGCTTTATGTTTTCGTATAGGTCAACGCCATAGTCAGGGTTGAAAGGGGATATCTGCGAAGAAGCGTGTCTTATGCCGGCAGGGCCAAGTCTTGTGCCTGAACGGTTTGACGCTCCGCTGTCATATGGGATACCCACCACTGCAACGTCATATTCTGACACCTTATGGATATCCTCGCAGAAAGGGCTTCTGAGAAAAGTTTCGTGGCTTGTGTATGTAGGGCCGAGATTTGTTCTTGCAAAACAGCTCATGCCCTCGCTTTTAATGCTGTCCGCAGGCTCTAATCCAAACTCAACGGCTCTCTTTGCCATTGTAGGAAATCTTGTGTTGCCAAATTCATCAAATCTTGCCGCCGTTTTCATGGCGTGCAGTTCATTTCTGTCTATCATGATCATTTCTCCCTGCTTTCTTTTATAAGCGGAAACTGAAGCTCCGCAATAGTTTCATCACTGTTGTCCGTAAGTGTTATGTCTATACGGTATATCATCACTCCGACGCTTCCAATGGTGTAGCCATGCTCCTGTGCAAGACAGCGCATTTTCATTATAAGCTCACCGAAATAGCTGTAGCAATTCCTGTGAAAAGCGCAAACGTATTTTCCTCCTGCCACTGTTGTGAAGCTTTCCTTGTCAGCCTGATCTGCCGAGCAGAACACCATAGGGCAGACCTCGGAATCCATATCGTCAGGGTCAACTGAGTTTTTTATGGTCATTGCCACCTTATCAGTGGCAAGCACAGGTGAAGTTCCGCCTATAGCCTCCTCAAGCTTCATAAACTCTATACCAGTGAGATTTGTTCTGAACTTGTTGCTCTCCCCTTTGAGGGCATATCGTTCAGGAAGCTCCCTTATAACAGGGTCGTCAAGCTTGAAATCTGTGTTGTTAAGCTCTCTGATAAATTTAAGCTTTTCTTTCAGCACACGGCTTATTTCAAGCTTATCCGCTATCTCCTGCTGTAAAAGTTCATAACGCTGTCTGAGAACACGCTCGGACTTTTCAAGGTTTCTGTCGCTGAAATAGTCCTCTATTTCTTTCAGTGATAAGTTCAGCCTGCGAAGCTCTTTTATAGTGCCAAGCTTTTCACACTGCTGTGCCGAATAAAACCTCCGCCCTGTGAGCTTGTCAACATAGTCAGGTCTTAAAAGCCCTATCTTATCGTAATATCTAAGCCGTTCGGTAGGTATGTTTCGATACTTTGCTATCTCGGTTATGCTCAGAAGCTTTTCCCCATTGGGGACAAGCTGTCCGTTTTCGTCTGTATAAAACACAGTGTATTTCATATCATCAGTCATATCTTGTCCCCCATTCCAATTATTACGGCAGCTTATTCAAGAGCCTGCTCGTCCTCTGCCCCTGTTCTTATCTTCACAACGTTTGCAACGTCATAAACAAATATCTTTCCGTCGCCTATCTTGCCCGTATAAAGCACCTTTCTGATAGTGTCGATAAGAAGTCCAAGAGGAACAGTGCTTATAACTATCTCCACCTTTATCTTAGGCAGAAGCCTTGATTCAAGCTCAGAGCCTCTGTAAAGCTCAGTGCTTCCTTTTTGTATTCCACAGCCGCTCACCTGCGTAACTGTCATACCTGTTATATCAAGCTTATCCAAAGCATTTTTCAGCATTTCGAACTTTGCGACGTTCATAAGAACGACCACCTTGTGCATCTTTCCGTCCGCCTTGTAGTCAGAAGCGTTAAGCTCTGAGGCTTCGTCTATAGCCCTCACCTTTGAAGGCTCGTCAGCGGCAGCGGTGATGAACTGAGCAGTGTTGAGAAGATCCGCATAGCTGCTTGAAAGTCCATGCTCGCACTTGTCAAGACCAACTATCTCTGTGTTCTCGCTAACTCTCAGACCCATTGTTTTCTTTATCACTGTGAACACTATCACCATAATAAGCGCTGTCCATGCCGCCACTGAAAGCACGCCTGCAAGCTGTATAAGCAGATCCTTCGGGCTGCCTGAATATATAAGGCCGCTTTTCTTTGCGAAAACACCCGTCATAAGCGTTCCCCATGCTCCACACAGACCGTGAACACTTACCGCACCCACAGGGTCGTCAGCCTTTAGCTTTGTTATAAGCTCAACACCGAACACCATTACAAAGCCTGCTGTTATGCCGATAAAGAATGCTCCTCCTGTTGAAACTGTGTCACAGCCTGCGGTTGAAGCCACAAGTCCTGCAAGCGCTCCGTTAAGGGTCATTGTCACGTCAGGTTTGCCGTAGCGCACCCATGTGATGAACATTGCAGCTATTGCGCAAGCCACCGCAGATATGTTTGTGTTAAAGAAAATATCCCCAAGCTTTGCCGCCGCATTGCCGCCCTGAGCGGTGAGAAGCGAGCCACCATTAAATCCGAACCAGCCTATCCACAAAATGAATATGCCCAAAGCTCCGATAGTGAGATTATGTCCCGGTATGGCTCTCGCCTTGCCGTTTTTATCAAACTTGCCTATCCTTGCTCCCACAAGCAGCGCACCTATAAGTGCGGTAGTTCCGCCAACAACGTGAACGGCAGTTCCGCCTGCGAAATCGTGGAAGCCTATACTTTTGAGCCAGCCTGCACTGTTCCATATCCAGTGACCTGTTATAGGATAAACTATTCCGCTCATAACAGCCGAATATGTAAGATAAGCCTTGAACTTTGTTCTGCCTGCCATTGCTCCTGAAACTATAGTCGTGGCAGTTGAACAAAAAACAGTTGCGAACATAAGGAACACTCTCTTAGGCAGATCTCCTGCGGCTGCAAACTTTCCTGCTGCGAACAGGCTTGGCGTTCCGATAAATCCTCCTATGGAGTCGCCATACAAAAAGCTGAAGCCGATAACCCAGAAAAGAACAGAGCCTATGCAGTAATCCATAAGGTTTTTCATTATTATGTTGCCTGCATTTTTTGCTCTGGTGAAGCCTGTTTCCAGCATTGCAAAGCCTGCCTGCATAAAGAATATCAAAGCTGTGCAGAGAAGAACCCACACGGTATCCAGAGATGAATACATTATCGCACTTCCTTTTTCATATTATTTCTTATTTTGCCACATGAACGTCTGCGTAACTGAAGTTATACCAGAACATCGGGCTTGGGTCATATGTGAACTTGTCGCTTACTGCGTAAACATCAGATGATGTGTAAAGTCCAAGGTAAGGGCACTCATCAGCAAATATCTTATATGCGTCAGTATAGTAACCCATTTTCTCAGCGTCGTCTGTTGTCTGAGCCGCTTTATCAAGAAGTCCGTCTGCTTCTGTGCTTGACCAAAGTGTTTCATTCGTTCCGCCCTCGCAAGCGTTAGAGCCTGCATATAATGTCTTTAACATTCCCATAGGGTCAAGGAAGTCTGACATCATGTATGTGCCGACTGCGTTGTAATATCTCTCACCGTTATCCTTTGTCTTGTAGCCGAACATATAGCTGAAGATATCGCTGTCAGGCACTTCCACAAGATTCATTGTGATAGAGCCGCTTGCGTCTACCATTGACTTGAGAAGCTCAGCCTGCTTCTGCGTCTGTGAAGTCGTATAGAAATCAAACTCAAAGCCGTCAGGATACTTTGACTTTGCAAGACATTCCTTTACCTTGTCATAATCCTGAGTATAAACATCGCTTTCGGCGATAGTTGAATCCCACTTATCCTTATCCATATACATCATGGATTCGCTCATTGGAACAACAGCCGACTGCTTTGCATAATCGCCGCCGATAGTTGTTGTTATCTGAGAACGGTCGATACAATATGCAACAGCCTTTCTTGCCCACTCGTCATCAAACGGCTTTGAAGCTGTGTTGAATGCGATATAGTTTGAAGTCGTTCCCTCGCATGAGAGGATATTGAAGTTCTGACAGCTCTGATATACAGACATAACGCTGTTTGACATACCCTCGACAAAGTCTATCTGTCCGCCCTTTGCCGCAAGTGCTAATGCGCTTTCGTCCTCGATAACGTAATATTCTACCTTGTCGATATCGAGAGTATCAGGGTCGCCCCACCAGTTTTCGTTCTTTTCAAGAACTATCTCGCTTCCTGATGACCATGAAGAAAGCTTGTAAGGACCTGTGCCGACAGTCTTTCCGTCAGCAGTGCCGTACTTGTCGCCTTGCTCCTCTGTTACAGACTTCTCGACTATAGTGCAGGCTGATGTTGCAGGAACATACTGCCATGATGAGTCAGGTTGCTTAAGATGAACTGTCAGCGTCCAAGTATCGTTGTCGGCTTCAAAGCTGTCAACGTTTGCAAAAAGATAGCTCATATAATAGTTGTCTTCTGTTACTCTGTTAAGAGAATAAAGCACATCGTCCATTGTCATTTCATTTCCGTCTGAGAACTTTACTCCCTGTCTTATCTTGTATGTGTATGTAGTATCGTCAACCTGCTCCCAAGATTCTGCAAGGGCAGGCTCAACTGTTGTGCCGTCATGTGAGAAGTTAAGAAGCGTGTCATAGCAGTCATAACCTGTGAGAGTTGCCGCCACGATAGTGAAGTCGGCAGGGTCAAATGATGACGGCTCCTGAGTATAGCCTACTCTGAGAACTGTCTCTGAATTTCCTCCTGAAGAACCTGAGCCTGAACCGGAACCTGTGTTGTTGAAGCAGCCTGTCATACAGCTTGAAACTGTTATTGCCAATGCAGCAGCGGCCGCGATCTTGCGTGAGAATTTTTTCATGATAACTTTCCTTTCTTCAAAAGATTTATTACATATCCGAAGCAGTCTTGCTGCGGTCAATGCCTAGTGGGAAATGACAGGCAACGTAATGCCCTTTTCCAATGTCTTTGAGCTTTGGCGTGCGGTTGTCGCACAAGCCCTCTTTGAAATATCTGCACCTGCCTGCAAAGCGACAGCCCTCGGGGATATCCACTGCGTTCGGTATATCTCCCTCCAGCAGGATATGCTTCTTATTTTCAAGAGGGTGTTCCTTTGGCTTCGCTGAAATAAGTGCCTGAGTGTAAGGGTGAGCAACGCTGTTATATACCTGCTCCACCGTACCCATTTCCATTACCGCTCCCAGATATACCACCGCTATCCTGTCGCAAACGTGACGGACAACGTTCAGATCATGGGAGATAAAAAGTATCGTCTGCCCTTTATCCTCTTTCAGGTCGAGCATAAGATTCAATATCTGCGCCTGCACAGAAACGTCAAGTGCCGAAACAGGCTCGTCTGCAAGAATGAAATCAGGCTCCAGCATAAGCGCCCTTGCTATTGCAAGCCTTTGGAGCTGACCGCCCGAAAGGTCTTTAGGATATCTTGTGAGCAAGTCCTCCGGAAGCGCTATATACTCCATAAGCTGTTTTATCCTAGCCTTGTAGACCTCAGGCTTTATCTTATGCACCTTTGCAGATTCTTCAAGGCTAAAGCGTATAGTCTTTTTCGGGTCAAAGGAAGCAAGAGGGTTTTGAAAGACCATTTGCATTCTTGAACGCAGCTCCTGCTGTTCCTTGCGGCTCACATGAGTTATGTTTTTGCCGTCAAAATATATCTCGCCTGAATCAACGTCGATAAGCTTCAGAACGCATCTTCCTATGGTTGATTTGCCCGAGCCGCTCTCGCCTATTATGCCGAATATCTCGCCTTTGTAGATATCAAAGCTAACATCATCAACGGCGTGGATATATCTCGTCTTTGCCTTTGCAAGCTTGTAATTGTCAAGGCAGAAATACTTTTTCAGATCTCTGACGCTTATAAAAGGCTGTCTGTCTTTTTCTTTGCTCATTGTGATGTCACCTCCCGCCACTTGAAGCAAGCTGTGCTGTGTCCCTCAGACACATTTTCTGTAACAGGCACGCAGCTTCTGCATTTATCGTCAGCATACTTACATCTTGGTGCAAAGGCACAGCCCTTGAACTTTTCATACAGAAGCGGAGGACTGCCAGGTATGCTTTTCATTCTTTTTTCTGTGTCACTCTCTCTTGGATTGCTTTCAAGGAGCGCCTTTGTGTATGGGTGAGCAGGGTGGTCGAAAATATCCACAACGCTTGCGGTCTCAACAGCCTTTCCTGCATACATTACAGTTACGCTGTCGCAAATCTCAGCCACAACACCAAGGTTGTGAGTGATGAATATTACCGACGTTCCGCTTTCCTGCTGGAGCTTTTTTATAAGCTTTAGTATCTGCGCCTGGATAGTAACATCAAGCGCCGTGGTAGGTTCATCTGCAATAAGAAGCTTCGGCTCGCATATAAGCGCCATTGCTATCATTATTCTCTGTAACATTCCTCCGCTCATTTCAAACGGATACTGCTCGTATCTTTTCTCTGCAGGTGTTATGCCTATCTTTTCAAACATCTCGATGACCTTTTCTCTTGCTTCACGGCGATTTAAGTTTTTCTTCGCCCTTAGCATTTCTGCTATCTGCTCGCCTGCTTTCATGATAGGGTCAAGGGAAGTCATAGGGTCTTGGAATATCATTGCGGCTGTGCTGCCCCTGAAATCACGGAGCTGTTTTTTGTTCATTGCAAGAACGTCTTTCTCGCCGCTGTCATCTCTTATATAGATATCCCCTGCATATCTGGTGGTCTCCTTGTTATGGAGCCTTATGACCGACTTTGATGTTACGCTTTTTCCGCAGCCGCTCTCGCCTACGATACCGTGTATCTCCCCTTGCTTCACTTCAAGGTCAACGCCCTGAACGGCGTATACGATACCTCTAACTGTCATAAAGTCTACAGAAAGGTCTTTTATTTCAAGAACGTTTCCTTTTTTCATCTTTTACGCCTCCCCGTTTGCCTTAACCGCTGAAAGCTTCTTTATGCCGTGTTTCTTTTCGTATTTCTTGAATGACGGAAGCTTTCTTGATGACGGGTCAAGATAGTTCTGAACACCGTCGCTGAAAAGGTTTATGGATACTGTTACAAGTATTACGCATATTGCAGGTATAAAAAGCAGTGCCGAGCTATTATAAAGGTTGCCCATGCCGTCACGGAGAAGCGTTCCCCAGTCGGCATTCGGAGCCTGAACGCCAAGTCCCAGAAAGCTCAGAGTAGCCATTGATGTGATAGCTGTACCGATATCAAGTGTGAACTGCGATATCATAGGTGTGATGATGTTCGGCAGGATATGCACGAAAATTATCCTTGCGTCTGAAAAGCCCATTGATTTGCAGGCTTCAACATACACCGCCTTTTTCTCTGTCATTATCATTGATCTTGCGGTCTTTGTAGTAAGAGGGATATAAGAAATGCCTATGGCGATAATACCTGTCATCATGCCCTTTCCCATTACCGCAATAAGGATAAAGGAAAGAAGAAGTGGCGGTATTGCGCTTATAACGTCCCACACCCTCATTACGATACTGTCAAGAGGACCTCTGTAGTATCCGCAGATAAGCCCAAGAGGAACACCTATGACTACCTCTATGGCAACTATAAGAAAGGCATTCAAAATGGAAGTTCTTGCACTGCATATGAGCCTTGAAAAAAGATCTCTGCCAAGTCCGTCAGTTCCGAAAATGTGTCCCTCAGAAAAGGCTGGAGCATATATGGCATTCACGTCTGTGGCAAGAGGGTCATACGGTGCGATAACGCTTGCAAAGAGCGATACGAAAACTATGACCGCAAGGAATATTCCCGTCACCGCCACAACAGGTGTGAAAAACGTTCCTGCTTTATTTTTCTTCTTCATTAAAAATCCCACCTTATTTAAGATCAACTCTCGGATCAAGAACGGTATAAAGTATGTCGATAACAAAACTCATTACAAGATAAGCTCCAAGCATGAAAAGCACAAGTATCTGAACTATTGGAAAATTGTTTTCCTCTATCGCCGATATGAGCAGACCGCCTATACCGGGAAGAGAAAAGACCTGCTCAACTATTACTGTCGAGCCTATAGAGCCTGCTATCATATATCCTGCAACTGTTATAACAGGAATAACGGCATTGTGAAAAGCGTGCTTGTAGGTTATGTTGCTTTGCTTTAATCCCTTTGCAGCTGCTGTTGCGATATAAGGGGATTGAAGCTGACTTATCATGTTGCTTCGTGTGATACGTCCAAGCATCGCAACGAACGTCAGCGCCATTATCAGGCTCGGTATCATTATACGTTGTAAGAACTCTCCGAAATTTGTATATGTTCCGATAAACGAATATCCAGGAACGTACTTTGTCATGAAAATAAGTATCAGTATGCTTACCAAAAATGACGGCGCACCTGAAAGTACAAGCATAAGTCCCGAAATTGCTGCGTCTGAGGGTCTGCCTTTTCTCAGCGCCGCTGCAACTCCCATTATAACAGCTATCACTGAGCCTATGACGGAACTCATTATCACAAGTCCGAATGTTATTGGAAGCCTTGACATTATAAGACCTTTTACGTCCTGACCGTCAACATAGTCTGTGCCGAAGTCGCCTGTAAGAACTCCCTTTATCCACCTGAGATACTGTATATGCACAGGGTCGTCAAGGTGATATTTTTCTGTAAGAGCCTGCCTGAGTTCAGGAGTGGATTGATTGTTCCCTATCATTACTGTGAGAGGGTCTGCGTCTGACATTCTCAGAACAACGAACACCAGAAATGATACCAAAAACATTATGACTATCATTGAAAGCAGCCGTTTGATTATAAATCTGAACCTTTTCACTTTACATTCCTCCTATATTTACAGCTGCGCTTTGCAGGATTTTCTTGTTTAACTTTCATTTTGCTTTTTGAAAATAATTTACTCCACGAAACTTTTCTTTCGATATACCTATGATATATCCTGTAGCAACTACAACTGCAATACTGAAAATCAGTCATTTTATATTTTATATATAAACTTTTTATTAATGCAAGCCGTCTTTTAAACTTACAGAAAATGTTGTATGAATAATTAAATTTTATATCCTGCATTTTGTTCATATTCACAAATATAAGAAAAGAGGGGCGCTCCAAATCAGAAGCACCCCACAAATGAAGATTTGGTAATCAGTAGAAAGCTTAGTCCTCGAACATCTTTCTTGCAGCGAAGCATATCATCTCGGCAGTGAGATCAGTGCCGTATTCGCTTACGTCGATCATAAGATGTTTGTTGTCACGGTCGCCACGGTTTTTGCCTGTGACGTATTTATAATAGTTGTGGCGCTGGCGGTCAACACGTTTTATGAGCTTGTCAGCCTCCGGCCATGAAAGGTCATAAGTCTCACACATATGCTTTATCCTTGCTTCCAAAGGCGCATAGAGAAAAACGTTCATGTGGTTTGGATATTCTCTGAGAACATAGTCTGCACATCTGCCGAAGAATATGGCGGATACACGCTTGTTTGCAAGATCTCTGATGATATCGACCTGCGCTTTTACAGCCTTGTCGGAATAAAACTGCGTTGATGAGCCGTAGCCAAATGACTTCAGCAGGCGGTCAGCGTTCTTGTCAAGCATTTCCTCACTGTCAAGAAACGAGTCACGGCTTATGCCTGCACGCTCCGCCGCCATATCTACAAGGTCCTTGTCATAAAACTCCACGCCAAGCTCAGCCGCCGCCTTTCTTGCGACCTCTCTTGCGTTGCAGCCGAACTCACGGCTTATGGTAATAATAAACTTTTTCATAGTCTATGCTCCTTTTTTATTTATGAGATTTTCTTTCGTGGCGGCTATCCTCCGCTCCTGTCTGGCTTTTATCTGAATTTTCGGCAAATTCCAACCGAATTTCACCGACATGAGCCTTAGGGAAAACGTCACCACAAGGCTCACCATGCAGGCAGGCATGAACGACATCATGCCATAGCAAAGCAGAAAAGCCGCTGCACCTGTGGCAGAAGCGCAGGCATAAATGTTGCCCACAAATATCTCAGGCTTCTTGTTCACGAAAATATCCCTGAGAACTCCGCCCCCAACGCCTGTTATAACTCCCGAAAACACAAGCAAAAAAGTGTTGTCTGACACGCCGCTCCTCATTGCCGCTGTTATACCTGTAACAGTGAAAATGCCAAGGCCTATAGTATCGAGCATGAGCATTGCAGTATCATAAAGCTTCAACGCCTTGCCACCCAGGTCGCCTTTTACAGCCAAGGCAGCAAACACAAGCACCGATATCAAAGCCGCCGCACTCATTGCGAGGGGGTCACGAAACGCCGCCACAGGGTGACTTCCGATGACGATATCACGCATTATCCCACCGCCCACAGCCGTTGTCACTCCTATTATTATAACGCCGAAAAGGTCAAAACGCCTTTTTATCGCTGTCAGCGCACCGCTTGCCGCAAACGCTGCAGTGCCGATAAGTTCAAGTATCGTAACGATAACATCAAAACGCTCGTTCATTCAACGTCCCTGCCTGCATATTTGTGTATCTTCCGCACCGCCGTCGCCTGACTTATGCCAAGCTTCTGTGCCACAGCCACAGATGTTCTGTATTTTTCATAGGCTCTCATCACAAGTCCGCTTTCGTAAAATTCAAGCATATCCTTTAGGGAAGCATTCTGTGCAAATACCTCAGACGAACCGCCTGTTATCCTGTCAGGCAAATCGAAAACGTCCACCTTTTTCTTCTCGGTAGTAAGAACGATACGCTCGATAGTCCTATGCACCTCGTCGATATTTTCTTTCCAATCATATCCCAACAAACAGCCCATGGCACGAGGGGTGAACTCAACGCTCCGTGAGTATTTCTTGTTTGCCGAGCCGAGATAATAGTCGATAAAGCTTTTAAGATCCTCCGCACGCTCGCCAAGAGAATACATCTGTACCTGATAAGGCTCGAACTCGCTTATAAACTCCTCCGACAGCTTGTCAGCACCTTTAAGCTCCTCCACTGAATGTTCAGAAAGCCCCACAGGCACAATGCCTGCTTTTGCGCATTTTTCAAGGACTGCCCTTTGAAGCCTAGGCGACAGCCTGTCTATATGCTTTATTATCACAGCGTAAATGCCCGAAAGCGGCGATATCATCGACCTCTCTCCAAGAAGCTCCTTTTCTATGACTTCTTCCCCGACAGGTGCGCAGTCATAGGTGTAAAGCGTTCCTTTTTTGCCGTATATAGTGGAAGCAAGATAGCTTTTGCCGCTTCCTGTGGGACCATAGATGTAACACGGACAGCCTGCGTCACAGAAAACTCCTGCTAGCCGCCTTGCGTCTCTTGAACGGCTGCTTTGGGCAATATAACGCTGTCCGCCGTCACGTCCCGTCATAAGCTCTATTTCATCAAGAAGCTTTTTGTTCTGATACTGCAAAACATTGTAACGCTCCCGCAGGTCGTCAAAGCCTGTTATCTCCCAAGAGGAATAGCTTATTATCATCTCAAGCTCTCCGTCCTTGAATACCGGTATTCCCGTGACGAAAGTTTCCTCATTGTCAACGCCTTTTTGCACCGTTGTGACACGCTTGTGGCTTTCAAAAACCATTTGCGTCACGCAAGGGGAAAACATCTTCATCATTTCCTCTGAGCCTGCGAATTTACCTATTATGTCAGAGCCTTTTACGCTTCTGCCGCTGAGATAGGAGTTTGAAACAAATCTGAACACTCCGCTGCTGTCGGCAATAGTCACTCCTGGGTGGATACTTTCGAGAATGTGCCCTAGCTGCTCATAATCCATTTGTCTGCACTCCTTTCTGCGGCTTTATAGTTTACACATTAAGTATCTTTGAGAAAAACTGCTTTGCACGGTCGCTCTTAGGGTGCTTGAACACTTCCTCAGGGGTGCCGTCCTCGATAACATAGCCGCCGTCCATAAAGCAGACTCTGTTTGCCACCTCTGCCGCAAAGCCCATTTCGTGTGTGACAACTATCATTGTCATTCCTGCCTGAGCCAGGTCTTTCATAACGTTCAGAACTTCGCCAACGAACTCAGGGTCAAGGGCGGAAGTCGGCTCGTCAAAGAGTATGACCTCAGGCTCCATTGCAAGGGTCCTCGCAATAGCCACACGCTGCTGCTGACCGCCTGAAAGCTGAGTAGGATAAGCGTCTGCCTTGCCGTCCATTCCAACTCTCGCAAGAAGCTCCATGGCTTTCTTCTTTGTTTCTTCCTTGCTAGCCTTTTTAACCTGAACAGGACACTCCATGACGTTTTCAAGCACTGTTTTGTGCGGCCAAAGGTTAAACTGCTGGAACACCATTCCAACGTTCTTTCTTATGACCTTTGCAGCCTTTTCGTTGAGTTTTTTGTTGTGCTTGTCCTCGTCGATGCCCTTTAGGGAAACTCCGCCTATATCTATCTCGCCTGATGTCAGCTCCTCGAGATAGTTCAGACATCTGAGAAAAGTGCTTTTGCCAGAACCGCTAGGGCCGATAACGCTTACCACCTCGCCCTTGTAAATATCCATATCTATTTTTCTGAGGACCTTAAGCTCCCCATAATTCTTTGCCAGATCGTGAACCGATATAACAGGCTTTCTGCTTTCAGCCATTGTATTTTACACTCCTTTTTCGTCAGATAGCAACACGGTCGTTGTGCTTTTCTATACATCTTGATGCGAACTCGATAACAAGGTTCAGCGCCCAGTAAAGAACACCTGCACAGATATAAACTATCAGAGGGCTAAAAGTTATACCGATAGCCTCTTTTGTCATCATTGTCATTTCTGCAACTGTGATGATAGAAAGGATAGATGAGTCCTTAACAGTCTGAACAAACTGTCCTGTCAGTGACGGAACGATTATTTTCAAAGTCTGCGGAAAAATTATTCTCACCATTGTTTTAAATCTTGACATTCCCATTGCATATGAAGCTTCAAACTGTCCCTTTGGGATAGCGCTGACGCCGCTTTCAAGGATAACTGCGGTATAAGCCGCTGTGTACATTCCAAGAATTATAACGCCTGTTGAAAACGCTGAAACGTTCAGACCAAGAGCAGGGAGTCCGTAATATGCAAGATATACCTGCACCATAAAAGGGGTGCATCTGAATATCTTTATAAACGCCCTTGCGATAAGCTCAACAGCCTTGTTTTTTGAAAGGCACATATAGCCTACCGCCGAGCCTAACACCATTGCAATAAGGATAGACAGCACCGATATTGCCGCCGTTGTTCCAAGACCCTGCAAAAGCAGCGGAAGCGCTATTTCCGCAACGTGCATAAATTCGTTCATATATCTGCGCCTCCTTATCTTCTTTCAAGTCTTTTCTTCTGAAGCTTTACAAGTTCTTCAAGTCCTGCGCAGATAACAAAATACATAACTGCGATAGCAATATAGAAAGGCAGGTTTATGTATGTCTGCGTAACAAGACGCTGAGCCGTTCTTGTAAGCTCTACGATTGCCAATACAGAAAGCATCGGCGACACCTTTATAACGTTTATGAACTCGCTTGTCAGCTGCGGCAAAGCTACCTTGAATACCTGCGGAAAAACTATCCTCATTAGTATCTTTGGCTCGCTCATGCCCAAGGCTCTGGCCGCCTCCGTCTGACCCTTTGGCACAGCCGTAAGTCCGCCACGGATTATTTCTGCGATAAATCCGCCGCTGTTAAGGCTAAGAGCGATTATGCCTGACGCCAGGTTTGAAAGGTTTAGACCCATTACTGCAAGCGCCTGATATATAATGTATATCTGCACCAGCACAGGCGTGCCACGGACAAAGCTTATATAAACTGCGACTATCTTTTTCAGTATCCTTGAAGGAAGCGAATCGCCGCCCATTCTCATCACCGAAAGCAGCATACCAACGCAAAGCGCTATAAGTATCGCTGCAACGGATACGAATACTGTATAGCCAAGACCTTTCAGCAGCAGGTCTTTATAATGCCATACTATGTTGAAATTCTCCATTGATATATAATGCTCCGCCGTTTGCGACGGAGCATTTCCTCCTTTCAAAGGTGCTTTTTACTCGGCAGGGATATAATCGCTCTCAGGCAGGTCAACGGCTTCACCAAACCATTTCTTCTGGAGCTCTGCAAGAGTTCCGTCCTCTTTGAACTTGTGTATCTCAGAGTTGATATAGTCAGAAAGCTCTGTGTCTTCCTTACGAACAGCCCATGATACCCAAGTGTCTGTACCGACCATTTCAGCCTTGCCTGAATCGTCAGCCACTATCTCATAATCGTCAGGATTCTTCATTACAACTGCGGCGCAGCTTGCATAGTTCTGAGCAACAAGGTCTATCTTGCCGTTCTTAAGCTCTGCAAAAGCCTCAGGGAATGAGTCGTATTTGAGCAGTTCAGCATAGCCGTCCTTGCCCTCTGACTTTAGCTTCTCGTTGAATTTCTTTGTATCGTCCTCATTGTAGCAAGAAGTCTGTGTGCCGACCTTTTTGCCCGACATATCTTCGATAGACTTGATGCTGTCATCGCCCTTTCTCTTTACGAAAACTGTAGTTCCGTTCTGGATAGGATAAGTCATCGTGTACTTGCCTGCACGTTCAGCAGTTACGCCGAGTGTTGCTCCAACAACGTCATATTTCTTTGCTTCAAGTCCTGCAAGTATTCCTTGGAACGGCAGGTCGATATAATCAAGCTCCACCCCCAGATCGTCGCAAATCTTAGCAAACAGATCTGCGTTGTAGCCTATGATCTTATCGCCGTCCATGTATTCAAAAGGCTCATAAGCGGCTTCTGTCGCAACTGTGAGCTTACCGTTTTCCTTGATCTGATCCAGTGTGAGCGGACATGCGTTCTTGCTGCTTCCGCAGGCTGTAAGACATCCTGCCGCAAGTACTGAAGCCACTGCCACTGCACAAACTTTTCTTAACATTCCAAATCTTCTTCCGCTTTTCATAACTGGTTCCAACCTTTCACTTACTTTTCTAAATAATTCGGAGCGCTGACAAGCCGGACACCCTAGTGCCGCCGTCAACGCTCCGTTGCGTTTGATATTATATTTATTGGAGAGTGAATTATTTTTCTATCTTTATTTTCTCTTGCCGATCTTCTTCTGATAAGCAAGGATAGACATGAACTCAAAAATGATATTTGCGCCCATATAAGCTGTTATCTCTGAGTGGTCATATGGAGGAGCAACTTCTACTACATCAAAACCTGTGAAGTTCAGATCTTTCAGCGCTCTTATATATTGAAGTGTTTCAAAGGAAGTAAATCCTCCCACCTCAGGAGTACCTGTACCTGGTGCATAAGCCGGGTCAACAAAGTCGATATCGAATGTAAGGAACACCTTGTTGTCGCCAACCTTTTCCTTTATGACCTTGAGAAGATCTTCAGGAGAATATGTGTGGAGCTTGTCCCCTGGGATAACCGTGAAGCCAAGGTCTGCGGCGATCTTGAAATCGTCAGGATCGTAAAGAGAACCTCTCATGCCGATCTGAACCGACTTCTCAGGATCAATAAGACCCTCCTCCATTGCTCTTCTGAATGGTGTGCCGTGATTGTATTTCTGACCGAAAACCGTATCGCACAGGTCAAGGTGTGAATCGAAATGCACAAGGCTTACCTTTCCATGCTTCTTTGCGATAGCTCTAAGTTCGCCAAGGGTGATAGCGTGGTCGCCGCCAATGCTTATCGGAACTGCACCGCATTCAAGAACACCGTCCAAGGTCTGCTCGATAGCTGCATATGTTTCGTGAATATAATCAGGGATCACAGGAACGTCGCCAAGGTCTGCGCCCTTGAGTGAATCCATAATGTTGACGCCCATTGCAACATTGTTAGGCTTTATCATTGCCGAGATGTTTCTTACACCGTTAGGACCAAATCTTGCGCCTGCTCTGAAAGAAGCGGCGGTATCGAACGGTATACCAACGATAGCGAAATCCAATCCCTCTGCTGAGGTCGCGTGAGGAAGCCTCATGAAATTACCCATATTACAAAAACGAGGAGAGCCTGAGGCGCTCGGTGGCTGACAATTGTTGTTGATCATTTGAGGTCACTTTCCTTTCAAAATCACTGAGAAACATATCCGCATGACCGTTCAAGTCATTTCTGAATTGCTCTATGTGCAGAATTATATCACCATTCCTGCAAGTTGTCAAGAGCTATTTTTCAATTTTTCTGAAAATTATTCACTTTGGAATAAGCTTTGTTATCACTTATACAGCGTATTTACGTCATTTTATCCATGTCAAAGTCGCAACTATTCATTTTTGAATAGTTTCTTTGTGCAAATCTACAAATGACAATAATGCAATATCCAGATATAAGACTTTCATTTTGTTCACATTTATTTTTTATTCAAAGCTGAATAAAATAAGAATTTTTCATTAACACTATTGCCAAATAAAAAGCTCTGTGCTATACTGATAATCAAAGCAATGACGCTCTTATAACCGATACGGCAATGCCTGTCGGTTTATAAGGGCGTTGTTTTTTTATTATCACCAGGTCAAACTCAGAAAACAATTTTGAAAGGAAGTTTTATTATGGCTTGTTTTTTAGTACCAGCAACAGAAGCGATCGTTACAACTATTGTGGCAAAGGCAGTAAAGTCTCACGAGGCAAAGGCAGATGAGCAGACAAAGGTCAAAGCTCTTTCGGAGGACAAGCTTCCTCTTTCTAAAAAGATAACAAGGCTCTCAGGCTTTCTGTGGGGTGGCTCTGGTCTTTTGGCATTTGAACATCTGTGGCATGGCGAGATATCTCCGTTCTTCCCATTCCTGACAGCGGCTAACGACCCTTCGGAAATGGCAGTAGCATTCCACGAAATGGCGACTGTCGGAACATCAATGGCTGTTCTTGTGACAGCGGTATGGGCTGTGCTGACTGTGGTGTCTGACAAGATACTGAAACGTAAGCCAAAAAAGACTGCAAAGCTGGGAGGTGACGCCGTATGACACTTCTTATCACACTCATAGCAGCCGTTATCATTACCATAGTATGGTACACATCACCAAAAGCCAGAAAGCTTAAAGTGGGGCTGATGTGCTATATGTACTGGGGCGCATCTATAATGTGGCTCGTGGACGCACTTTTTGAATACAAAGAGCAGGGCGCAGGATATTTCACCCCTGCCACCGCAGACATGATAAACGACAGCTTTTTAGGAATCTGCGTTGTTGCACTCGGCACCGTCGTATGGCTCGGCACTATGCTCATAAGCGACCCTGAGGGAGTAGTAAGAAAAGCCCTTACAGAGAAAAAGCAGTAGATACACTATACTATATAAATAGGAGGAATAATAATGCGACTTGTTCCAAGAGAGCAGGATAAGCTTATGCTCCATTATGCGGGCATGCTTGCCCGTGACCGAAAGGCACAGGGATTAAAGCTCAACTACCCTGAAGCTGTGGCATACATAAGCATGGAAGTAATGGAAAAAGCAAGAGCAGGAGCGTCAGCCGCTGAGCTTATGCAATACGGCACAAAGCTTCTTACCGCTGATGACGTCATGGACGGCGTTCCTGAAATGATACACGAAATACAAATAGAATCCACAATGCCCGACGGCACAAAGCTTGTGACAGTACACAACCCTATCAAGGGTGCAAGCAAGCTTCACCCGGGGGAATTTATCGTTGAGGAAGGCACTGTCAAGCTCAACGAGGGAACAGAAAGCATTGAGCTTACAGTTTCAAACACAGGGGACAGACCTATCCAGACAGGCTCCCACTTCCACTTTTTTGAGGTAAACAAGGCTTTGGAGTTTGACCGCAAGGCGGCTTATGGTATGCGGCTTGATATTCCCGCAGGCACAGCGGTAAGATTTGAGCCGGGAGAGAAAAAGACCGTCCGTCTTATACCTATCGGCGGCGACCGCATAGGCTATGGTCTGAATGGCCTTGTAAACGGAAAAATGGACGATGAAAACATCAAGCAGGCAGCCTTTGAAAAGGCTAAAAAGCTTGGCTTCAAGGGGGTGTAGGAAATGATCGAAATATCGAGAAAAGCTTACTGCGATATGTATGGTCCGACAGTTGGCGACAGGGTGCGCTTAGGCGACACTTCTCTTATTGCAGAAGTGGAAAAAGATTTGACAGTTCATGGTGATGAAGCAAAGTTCGGCGGAGGAAAATCTCTCCGTGACGGCATGGGGCAATCCTGCAAAGCCACTGACAAGGAGTGCCTTGACACTGTTATCACAAACGCTCTTATCATCGACAGCACAGGCATCATAAAGGCTGACGTTGGCATAAAGGACGGCAGGATAGCAGGAATAGGCAAAGCAGGCAACCCCGACATCATGAATGGCGTTGACAAAAACATGATAATAGGCGCTTCCACGGAAGCTATCGCAGGCGAGGGACTTATCCTCACCGCTGGCGGACTTGACACGCACATTCATTTTATCTCTCCAACTCAGGTGAGAACAGCCCTTTACAGCGGAATCACCACCATGATAGGCGGTGGTACAGGTCCTGCTGACGGCACCAATGCCACCACCTGTACACCCGGCGAGTTCAATATCCGCAGAATGTTGGAAGCCTCCGAAGACCTGCCAATGAATTTCGGCTATCTCTGCAAGGGAAATTCAAGCGACATCACAACTCTTGAGGAGCAGATAAAGGCAGGCTGTATAGGCTTGAAGATACACGAGGACTGGGGCTCTACCCCTGACGTTATCGACCACGCACTTACTGTTGCGGATATGTATGACGTTCAGGCGGCTATCCACACCGACACTCTTAACGAGGGCGGATTTGTTGAAGATACCGTCAATGCTTTCAAGGGCAGGACTATCCACACTTATCACACAGAGGGCGCAGGCGGCGGACACGCTCCTGACATTATCAGAGCAGCAGCGTTCCCGAATGTTCTCCCTTCCTCAACGAACCCTACAATGCCTTACACTGCAAACACTCTTGACGAACATCTGGATATGCTCATGGTGTGTCATCACCTTGACAAGAACGTACCGGAGGACATTGCTTTTGCGGATTCAAGGATACGTCCTGAAACTATCGCCGCAGAGGACGTTTTGCACGATATGGGAATATTCTCAATGATGAGTTCCGACTCTCAGGCAATGGGACGTGTAGGCGAAGTTATCACACGAACATGGCAGACCGCTGACAAAATGAAGAAACAACGTGGCGCACTCCCAGAGGACAGCCAGCGAAACGACAATTTCAGAATAAAACGCTACATTTCAAAATACACTATCAACCCTGCTATAACCCACGGCGTATCAGAATATGTAGGCTCAGTGGAAGTTGGCAAGGTGGCAGACCTTGTTCTTTGGAATCCTGCATTTTTCGGTGCAAAACCTGACATGATAATAAAGGGCGGATTTATTTTCGCATCAAAAATGGGCGACGCAAACGCTTCTATCCCTACCCCTCAGCCTGTGTGTTACACAGAAATGTTCGGTGGTCACGGGCTTGCCCTTTCAAGCACCTGTATCACGTTCGTATCAAAATACGCCTACGAGGACGACATAAAAGAGAAGCTTGGTCTTAAAAGGCAGGTGCTTCCTGTGAAGAACTGCCGAAACATCTCAAAGGCTGATATGGTATACAACAACGTCTGCGGTGATATAAGAGTAGACCCTGAGACCTACACTGTCACAGTTGACGGCGAAGTTATTACCTGCGAGCCTTTTGACGAGCTTGCATTGGCACAGCGTTACTTTATGTTCTAAAGCGAGGAAACAAAAATGATAGCAGAAAAAATATTAGGCAATCTCTCTGAAAGCACCCCCTCTGTGGAGATAGACACAGTTGAGCTTGATTGGTTTGAAGCCGAGAAAAAGCGCATAAGAAAAACCACCGCAGGAGGACGTGACATAGGCATTGCCATTGACGAAAAACTAAAGGACGGTGATATCATCTATCTTGATGATAAGCTTTGCGTAGCAGTGAAGCTCACAAGTTGTCCCCTTATAAAGATAAACGTTCACACTATGCAGGAAATGGGCAGGCTTTGCTTTGAGATAGGCAACAGGCATTTGTCACTTAAAATATCAGACGACAACGTGCTTATCCCACATGACGAGCCTACAGAAAAGCACCTGAAAAACCTCGGCTTTGAGTGCGAGAATATCATAGGCAGATTTGACGATTTTATCGTCTGCAAAGCTCACGGACACTCACACAGCCACTCCCACGAGCATGGGGAACATCATCACCACGAACATTCACACTAAACGGAGCTGATTAAAATGACCGATACCGCAGGACTTATGCACATTCTGCAAATATGCGACAGCCTTTTCCCAGTGGGTGCGTTCACGCTTTCAAACGGGCTTGAAACCTACGTTCAGCATGATATCATCACTTCCCCAAAAGAGCTTGAAGAATATCTCCATTCTTACATCTCAGTGCTGCCCTACAATGAGCTTGGTGCAGCGGCAGCGGCATACAACGCTGACGAAAATGAGCTTTGCCGTCTTGATGAGATATACTCTGCGGCGAAAACACCATTTGAGATACGAAGCGGCTCAGAAAAGGTCACAAGGCGTTTTTTCAAAATATGCAACAATGGTCGGGAAAGCTTCACAGGGCTTTATAAAAGCCTGACGGAGCAGGGCATATGCAAGGGTCATCAGTGCATCGCCTATGGACTTTATATGCGTGACAATGGCATCGAGCTTTCAGAGGGGCTTGCGGTATACGGCTATTCCATATGCTCCGCCATAGTCACAAACTGCGTGAAACTTGTACCTCTTAGTCAGCTTGCAGGGCAAAAAATTCTCGGAGAGAGCTTTGAGCTTATATCCTCCGCTTCAGAAAAAGCCCTTTTCACTGATATAAACGATATTGGCATAAGCGGTGCAGGCTTTGACCTGCGTGCAATGCAGCACGAGCGGCTGTATTCAAGACAGTATATGTCATAAGCTATGATTTATATAATATAATAAGGAGTACCAAAAATGAGCTATGTAAAAATAGGCGTAGGCGGACCTGTGGGATCGGGAAAAACCGCACTTATCGAACGCCTTACAAGAGAAATGTCAAAAGAATATTCCATATGCGTTGTAACAAACGATATCTACACCAAAGAGGACGCAGAATTTCTTACAAAAAACTCATGCCTGCCTGCTGACAGGATAGTTGGCGTTGAAACAGGCGGCTGTCCTCACACTGCCATAAGAGAAGACTGCTCAATGAACTTGGAAGCCGTTGACGAAATGGTGAAAAAGCACCCTGACACGCAGATCGTTTTCATTGAAAGCGGCGGCGACAATCTATCCGCCACATTCTCGCCTGACCTTGCAGACGCTTCTATCTATGTTATCGACGTTGCACAGGGTGAAAAGATACCAAGAAAAGGCGGCCCTGGCGTGACACGTTCCGACCTGCTTGTTATCAACAAGACAGACCTTGCGCCGCTTGTTGGAGCTTCCCTTGAAGTAATGGCTTCCGACTCAAAGCGCATGAGGGGCGACAGACCGTTTCTTTTCACAAATCTCATGAGCCGTGAGGGCGTTTCTCAGGTCATAGACTGGATAAAAAAATCAGTGCTTTTTGAGGATCTGAAATGAACGGCAGACTAAGCCTGTCAACAGCCTTTGACGGACAAAAGACCGTTACTGAGGACTTATATTTTGCTCCCCCTTTCAAGGTGTATTCACCATTTTATGACCATAAAGGCTGGGCGAAATATATCTCAATGTGCGGCTCAGCAGGAGTATTGGCAGGTGACGAAAACGAGATAAAGCTTTTTGTGGGGGAAAACTGCAAGGTCATTTTCACAGATCAGGGCTATCAAAAGCTTTTCAACACAAACGGCGGCGTATCAAAACAGAGCATAAAGCTTGTTGTGCGCAAAAACGCAAGACTTTGCTATATGCCCCACCCTATAATGACTTTCACAGGCTGTGAGCATATCTCTATGGGCAAGGTGAACATCACAGAAAGCTCTGAGCTTATTTTCTCTGAGATATACTGCTGTGGCAGAACTGCAATGGGGGAGGAGTTCGGCTTGAAGCGCTTTCGCTCACGCACCGAGATAGCAATTGACGGCAGAGCGGATTTTATCGACAACACTCTTATCGACCCCGCCGCACTGCCCATACGGCAAAAAGGCTTTTTCGAGGGCTTCACCCACACGGGATTTATGTATATCTACACCCCTGACAAGACAATGCTGGAAAGCATTTACCAAGCCGACTATACAGGCGACCCTGACAGCGCACAGCTTTGCGCCACTCACACGGAACGTGGCATAGCCATAAGAGCCTTGGGACATTCGGGAGAAGAGATTTTTGACGCTTTTCAGAACATTGCAGAAAAAATTCGCACATAAAAACAGCGTATAAAATATTGTTAAACTTTTTATAAATGATAAACAAAACCAGTGAAAGCCTGCTGTGGGCTTACACTGGTTTTGTTATTTCTCACGACAATATTCTTCGTATGCTTCGTCTATAAGAGGTCTCAGGGCGTTATAGTCATCATCACCGGATATGAAACCATAGCATGGCACACTCAGGTCTTTGACGGGGCAAGTTTCTCCATAATCCTTAAAATACTGCTCATCGTAATACTTTTCCACAAAGTCATACACATCAGGTTTTATAACGTCATCGCAAAGCACGCCGTCCAATATATACATAATATATTCCGCACCGCTCATTTTGCCCTCACGGACCTGCACACAGTATTTCTCGTCGCTTTCATCAATAAGCTCGTTAAAACCCCTGTCAATAAGCCACCTTAAAAACAATCCTATATGATTTGACGCCAACAGCCATATTTCTTCCTGCTGTTCCTCCGTGAGCTTGCCCTCAACATTATTTGTTTTCCTATACAGCTTTTCAGTATCGTCCCAATGCCAATCTGCCTTATCTATAGCCATATGCTCTCCCCCTTTTGTTATATACCTTTATTGTATCACAAACTATCTTCCATGTCAACATTTTCCGAATGCCTCACAAGCACACCCCCTCCTGTAGGTTTGTCAATCATATTGGACACTATTATTAAGAAATTCGATAGGCGAAAACCATTTGAGGGGACGCATAGGACGGTTGTTTGTTCGACTTAAACGTGCAGCTAGCTGCACGTTTAAGTCGTCGCAGGAATAAAACCTATGGCACGAATAGAATTTGTTGTGATCTTCTCGGTGACTGCGCTCTACTTTGCCATTGTGCCTGGGCGTATATGGACGAATGAGTTTGTGTTCAATGCCAAGTTGTGAGAGCGTATTCTCAAACAGCGTTTTCTTGTCTCTTT